>R21__coassemble_1484_pt1 | contig 15656 bp, 15 predicted proteins | sample R21__metabat2_high_PE_066 | metagenome-assembled genome bin R21
TCTCAATGACAGCCTTATGACTCTTTCTTACATGCTGAAATGATAAGAAAATAAGCTGCTCGTCTGATTTTCGCTCATGGCTGTCGGGGTTAATCCGCATTTTTGCCGCACTGCGAAAGGAACTTCGGGATACCCTTAAACAGGATAAAAAACAAACGCTCTGCTATCCGCAAAGGAGAGGCAGAGCGTTTTGATTTTTGAGAATTTTGAATTTGAAGCTGATCCGGAATGTAGTTGAAGGATCACAGACTTCAGTCATCTGAAATTTCAGTCAGCCGGCTGCCGGCCTGTCAATCACATATTTTTTCAGTTGAACTTTACAAACACATGCGCAAGTCTGTAGATGAAACAGCAGAATTCCTGTCCGGCCTTGCCCGGCATATTAAGAAATTTAACAAGGCTGTGCCTTCTCATTTTATCGGCAAGAGGCTTATCAAGTTTATAGAGATAGTCCCAGAGCTTCTGCATGTCACCGTCAGCCTCGGGAGTTTTGTTCATCCGGCAGAAAAGCGATGAAAGGAAAAACATGAGTCTGAGATGATGATACATACACTTGTAAAGCTTGGGACTCGATTTTTTCATCTTCAGTATTCTGTGGGATTCAAAGCACAGACGAGTGACCTTCAGCTGCTGAGCGTATCTTTTCTTGAGAGCATCACCGGCGACTGACTGTCCGTCTCTTCCGATAAGATAGAAATAGAAGTCAAGCGGCATATATCTTATGCTCTCTGCATATGGCAGAGAATAATAAACATAGTAATTATCCTCATAGAAAGTATGCTTCGGGAGAACAAGGCCGTGCTTTTTCATGACATCGGTTCTGAACATGCAGGAATGAAGAGTAAGGTTCTGACTGAGTGAAAAAGCCTTTGTATCTTCCCAGGTAACTGTCTTATTCTTCGGGAAAACAGTACCGTATTTTATCACCCTGTCAATGCCGCTGTCCTTTATGTAATAGACATAGTTGCAAACGAAAAGATCCGGCAGATCCTTTCCCTTCTCGATAAAATCAAGCAGACTGATGAGGGCTTCTTCATTTACCCAGTCATCGGAATCGACTACCTTGAAATATTTTCCCTCGGCATTCTTTATTCCCTGATTTATGCCCTCTCCATGGCCTCCGTTCTCCTGATGAACAACCTTGATAATATCGGGATACTTCTCATGGTAGCCGTCGGCTATCTTTCCGGTATCATCCTTGGAGCCATCATCGATGATGATTATCTCTACCCTGTCGCCGCCTTTGAGCAGACTGTCGATACAAATATGCATATATTCCGCCGAATTGTAACACGGCACTGTGAACGAAATCAGTTTCATAAATAACCACACCTTAATGTAAAGCTTTAATTTCTTGTTCAAAAAGAAAGCAGAAATTCTGACTTTCCACCGTTTATTGAATTATACAGTAAACTCAGATAAAAAGCAATATTATACGAAGTTATAACTGAGTTTATAACGAAGCGTATCTTGAAGTCTTCCGGGAAGTGTATCACGGAACTTCAGACTGAAAGTTCATCAAGTATCTCTCTCAGAAGCTTACTTTTTATCTGGCCCGGAGCTGACGAATTCTGCCCCGCTCCGAAGGTAAGAGCCGAACCCGAAACTTCACCGCAGAGCCTTGATATTTTGCCAAGCTTACCCATTGACATTGTGATTATCGGAAAGTTATGCTCCGCCACCCTGCTTGTAGCGGAAAGCACTGTGAGCACATCGGAGAAGCTCTGCGGCATCTGAGCTATCTTGGGGATGTCTGCACCTGCTTTCTCCATATCATCAAGCTTTTTTATTATCTCTTCCTCAGATGAAGTTCTGCTGAAATCGTGGCTCGATACAACCGAGATTACAGAATTTTCTTTGGCAAGCTCTATAAGCTCTTTTGAATAAATCGAGCTGAACTCAATGTCCGCAAGCTCGGGCCTCAGCTCAGTGATTACCTCTTTGAGGATGCGGCGATACTCCTGGGCATCTGCCTGCGAAGCTCCGCCCTCTGCTCCGGTGCGAAGAGTAATCAGCACAGGCATTCCGGGGACAGCTGCATGTATTGCGCTCAGTCCCTCAGCGAGATCACCGGTGTACGAATCAATTCGCCATTCAACTATATCGGCGTCTGCCGCTCCCAATGCTTCAGCTCTGATCAGCTTCATATCAGGAGAAGTCAGAGGAACACAGATAAGGGGTTTACCTTTAACAAACTCGGCCCGGCCGGCCTTAATATTTCTTATCATAATACCTGCTCCGTAACGATTTTTTCTCTGTCTGAATAGTTTTCAGAAGTTCTCAGGTCCATTTCCATTATGCCCTGCAGAAAAGGATGAGCGTCATCTCTCTCTGTCCTCACAAGCCTGAAGCCGTTAGTTTCATAGAAATTTCTGAGGTACTCGTTCTCGTAAACCATCAGAAGAGTTATTTTGTCTGCTCCGTAGATTGTCGCCTTGTTCCGGCAGAAGTCTATTAGTCTTCTTCCGACACCAAGCTTCTGGCATTCCGGAAGGACAGCAAATTTCTGGAATGAATATACCTTATCCGGCTTCTTCTCAAGCTGAACATAGCCAACTATCCTGCTCCCGACCCATGCGGCATACATATGGACTCCACGCGCCTTTGCTCTAAGCAGATCTTCAAGCTCTATGAAGGCTCCGCTGGTCGGGTAGTTCTCCCTGGTAAAGCCGTATTTTTCTGCATTTTCTTTAAAAGCCGCCCTTATGGTATCTACACATGAGGGCAGGTCTTCTTCTTTAACCGAAAGTATTCTGTATTGATTCATCATCTCCGGGTACTGCCGACTTTATCGGTAGTACTTTCCCTTTACCTTTAATCTGTTCATTGCTCTTGCAAGCTGAGCTTCCGCGCTCCTATACTCTATGATGCTCCTCTTCTGGAGGATTTCCTCCTTTGCCTGTTCGGCCTCGAGCTGAGCTCTGTGAGCATCTATCTCATCCGGATGCTCTGCCGACTCAACAAGCACGAGCACCGTATTATTCTCAACCTTTATCATTCCATTGGATACAGCCGCATATTTCTTTAGTGACTCGTCAGACGCAGGAGTATATTCCATCGTCCCCGGCACAACAGCGGCTATCATATTCAGATGATCCGCAAGAATTCCGTATGAGCCGTCCATTGTTGGAACAACAAGCGACACACACTCAAGATCAAGAAATACGCTGTCAGACTCATATACCTTTAATTTAAAGGATTTCAAGATATTCTACCTCTGTTACAGTGTTTTTGCTTTTTTGGCAACCTCGTCTATCGTTCCGACATTGAAAAATGCCGCCTCGGGATAATTATCCATATTTCCCTCAACTATTTCTCTGAAGCCTCTGATGGTCTCGCTCAGCGGCACATACGCGCCGGGAACTCCGGTAAATTTCTCTGCCACATGGAACGGCTGTGAGAGGAAGCGCTGTATCTTTCTCGCGCGGTTAACCGTATGCTTATCCTCCTCGGCAAGCTCCTCCATTCCGAGAATGGCTATTATATCCTGCAGCTCATTATATTTCTGCAGCATCTCCTGAACTTTTCTCGCTGTTTCATAGTGCTCCGTGCCGACAACATCCGGTTCAAGTATTCTGGAAGTCGACTCGAGCGGATCCACCGCAGGATATATTCCCTGCTCTGCCACTTTTCTGCTGAGAACGGTTGTGGCATCAAGATGAGTGAATGTAGTCGCAGGAGCAGGATCGGTAAGATCGTCAGCAGGAACATATACTGCCTGAACTGAAGTTACGGATCCGTTTTTTGTTGAAGTTATCCTCTCCTGAAGAGCGCCCATCTCATTGGCAAGTGTCGGCTGGTATCCGACTGCCGATGGCATTCTTCCGAGAAGTGTGGAGACCTCTGAGCCTGCCTGAACGAATCTGAAAATATTATCGATAAAAAGCAGAACATCTTTATTCTCCCTATCCCTGAAATATTCTGCCATGGTAAGGCCTGTAAGGGCAACACGCATTCTGACACCGGGCGACTCATTCATCTGACCGAATACAAGCGCTGTCTTTTTATCAACACCGGATGCTTTCATCTCCCGCCAGAGATCATTTCCTTCACGGCTTCTCTCACCTACACCGGTAAATATTGAGTAGCCGCCGTGCTCCATGGCAACGTTGTGGATAAGCTCCTGGATAAGGACAGTCTTTCCGACTCCGGCGCCGCCAAAGAGACCTATCTTGCCTCCCTTAGGGTAAGGCTCCAGAAGATCGATAACCTTGATTCCGGTCTCGAGAATGTCTATAGCCGGCATCTGCTCTGAAAAGTGTGGAGCCTTGCGATGAATCTCCATATGAGGAACACTGTCCGGGACAGGCTCTCCGCCATCGATAGGCTGCCCGAGAACATTGAACATTCTGCCAAGAGTCTGCTCACCGACAGGGACTTCTATTCCTTTTCCGTATGCCCAAACAGTCATACCGCGACTTAGGTCTTCGCTCGGCGCAAGCATGATGCACCTCACGCATCTGTCGCCTGTGTGCTGCATGACCTCCATTACGCGGACTTCACCGTTTACACGGACCATAACTGCATCCTTGATCCTCGGCAGGGTTCCGGCACTAAATCTTACATCAACAACAGGACCGGATATTTCTGTTATTACTCCTCTGTTTTCCATGCTAATCTCTGAATTCCCTCTACTTTCTTTGCTGTCAGCTTCTAACGGGGCAGGAACTGACGGTCAGGATCTATGGTCACTTCTTTACTGCTCTCGCTCCTGCAGAAACCTCTGTAATCTCCTGAGTTATTCCTGCCTGTCTGACACGATTATACTGAACACGCAGGTCATCGAGTATCTTCTCGGCATTTCTGTTTGCCGAATCCATTGCTGTCATTCTTGCATTCTGCTCACTGCAGAATGATGCCACGAGCGCACTGTAAATAAATCCTGAAATATAACCCGGGACTATATTATCAAGGACAGCCTCCATGGAAGGCACAAACTCAAAGGGCTGACGAATAGTCTCCTCGTGAGCGGGCGATTTGAAATCACTCCTGTGCAGCGGGAGAAGCCTTGTAGTGACAGCCTCTGTTTCAAGGCTGTTTTTCATATCGGTATATACTACATATATTTTCTGCAGCTCATCTTTATAGTACATATCAAGAAGATGGACGCAGATTTCTCTCGCTCTTCTCATTGTCGGATTCTGAGCTGTATATAGAAAACTTTTCTCAATCGGTATCCCATGAGATTCAAAGTATCTTCTGCCATACTCTCCCACAACAAAAAGCTTGGTATCGGGATGCTTCTTCAGCCTCTCCTCAGCCGCTCGGATTGCGTTCATATTATATGAGCCTGCAAGACCTTTATCAGCGGTAACCACAAGTACGCCATATGTACCGTTAAGCTCAGGCTCTCCCTTTGGAGGATAAAAGAAACGGCTCTCTATATTTTCAGCTGTGCGGAAAACTCTCTTTATCTCTGTGCTCAGGGCGTCAAAATAAGGTCTTGTCTTATCAAGCTCTGACTTTGCCTTTCTCATCTTGGTCGATGATATGAGGTACATGGCATTTGTGATCTTTCTGGTATCACTGACAGACTTTATTCTTTCCTTTATCTCTTTGGTACCCGGCATTTTCAGATCCTCTCGGTAAATTCTGCGGCTAGCTTTTCTATCAGCGCCCTGTTCTCCGCGGTAAGTTTTCCTGTGGTTTCAATCTCGGAAGCAAGATGCGGTGCATTTTTCTCGATATAAGCCACAAGTTCAGACTTTATGCTGCCTATCCTGCTTGGAGGAATATTCACAAAAGCGTGGCTGAGGGCAGCGACGAGAATAAACACCATGCTGTGCTGACTCAGCGGTGAATACTGCGGCTGCTTGAGCATTTCCATGAGTCCTCTGCCGAACTCCAGCTGACGCCTTGTGAACTCATCGAGGTCACTTGAAAACTGTGAGAAGACCTCCATCTCTCTGTATTGGGCAAGCTCAAGCTTAATGCTGCCTGCTGCGGATTTCATTGCCTTTGTCTGAGCATCTCCACCGACTCGGGAAACGGAAAGTCCTACATTTACTGCAGGTCTCTGGCCCGAGAAAAAAAGACTGCTTTCAAGGAAAATCTGTCCATCGGTTATAGAAATAATATTTGTCGGTATATATGCCGAAACATCTCCTGCCTGCGTTTCAACTATCGGCAGAGCGGTCATGCTGCCGCCGCCCTTTTCATCGGAAAGGTGGGCAGAACGCTCAAGGAGTCTTGAGTGAAGATAGAATACATCTCCCGGATAAGCTTCTCGTCCCGGTGAACGCTCAAGCAAAAGGCTCAGTGCCCTGTAGGCGATGGCATGCTTTGAGAGGTCATCGTAAACTATGAGGACATCCCTGCCCTTATGCATAAAATATTCTCCCATTGCAGTAGCTGCATACGGAGCTATATACTGAAGCGGCGCCGGGTCGGAAGCAGCTGAACACACAACTATGGTATACTCGAGGGCATTTCTCCTTCTCAGAGTTTCTACCAGCTGGGCAACAGAAGAAGCCTTCTGGCCTATAGCTGCATAAATACAGACAACATTTTTACCCTTCTGGTTGAGTATTGTATCAAGGGCTATGGCTGTTTTTCCGGTCTGCCTGTCGCCGATTATGAGTTCTCTCTGACCCCTTCCTATAGGGAACATCGAGTCTATTGCGAGCAGTCCGGTTTCCATAGGTCTGTCGACAGGCTGTCGGTCAATTATGCCGGGAGCCGGAGATTCAACCGGATAATAGTCATCACTCTGAATATCTCCGAGGCCGTCTATCGGAGTGCCAAGGGCATCCACAACTCTCCCGAGGAATGCATCCCCCACGGGTACTCCCGCAGTTCTGCCTGTACGCTTGACAGGACTTCCCTCAAGAATTTCACGGTCATCTCCGAAAAGGACACAGCCTATATGATCCTTTTTGAGATCCTGCACCATTCCCCTGATACCGCCATCGAAAAGCAGTATCTCACCGTAGACTGCGCCGTCAAGACCGCTGACATTTGCAATTCCGTCACCTGTGGAAATGACTGAGCCTATCTCATCGGCATATATATCGGGAGTCCAAGAGGCTACAGCATCCCTTATCAGTGGAATTATATTTTCATTTCTGCTGCTGACTGACTGTATCCTGTTTCTGAGCTGTTCGGCGCGTCCTTTAAGAGACCAGTCATATACTGAGGTGACCCTGCCGTCTTCGACTATGACAATCTTAAAGCCATCTGTCTGATTCTTATCATTATGCCAGACAATATCAAGATGCTTTCCATACTTTTTCTCGAGGAATGCTTCAAGCTCTGTCAGCTGAGCATCGGTCGGAGAGACAGAGCTGAAAAGAACGGCACCGTCTCCATCATAAAGTTTATCACTCATTGCCGGTCTCGTCCTTTGCTAAATCAAGGAATTTCTGAAGATAATCTGTTCCGTCATCATCTGTAAGCTTTTTTGTGGCATCCATGATGATATTCTTTATCTCGTCATTTGCACCGGCGATTATCTTTTCCCTCTCAGACTCCGCATCATTCTTTGCTTTAAGGATAATCTGAGAAGCCTGTTTCTCGGCAGACTTTATCTGCTCTGCTGCAGATGCAGCGGCTTCGGCAGATGCTTTCTGCTTCATTGACGAAATCTCATCCTCTATTCCGGAAATGCGGGATTCGTATTCCTTTACCTTATCTTCGGCCTCGGCAAGCGACTTTCTGGCACTCTCATCCATTTCCTCATAGGTCTTTGTTCTCTTTTCCATAAAATCCCTGACAGGCTTATAGAGAAGTATATAGAGTCCCCCCACAAGTATAACGAAATTGAAGAGATGAAGCAGTATCTGCTGCCAGTTTATATTAAGCGGTATATTCATGCTCTGCCTCTTACAATACAAATATGATCAATATGGCAACGACCAGGGCATAAATGATTGCAGTTTCAACGAAAACAAGACCGAGCATCAGCATTGTCTGTATCTTACTCTGGGCTTCGGGCTGCCTTGCGATTCCTTCTACTGCCTTTGCTATAGCGATGCCCATTGCAATAGCTCCTGCGCCGGCTGACACAGCTATTGCGATACCGGCTGCGATAGCCTTGGCGCTTGATGTATTATCCTGAGACTCTGTGACAGTCTCTGCTGCGGAAGTCTCTGACGCAGCTGTCTCATCTGCAAAAGCAGGCACTGCAAGAGTAAACAGGAGCATAAATACTGCAAACAGAGTTAATATCATTTTAAGCGAACTTTTCATTTTATTACTTCCTTCCATAAATGATTATTCTGAAACTTCACCGTAGAACAAAGCGGTGAGCATAGTGAGGACATAAGCCTGTATGAGCGCATGAAGCAGTGTAAAAAGCACACCGACAAGAACCGGGAGCACCACGCTCAGCGAAATCGTATAATAAACAAGCTCGGTGACAAGCAGACCGCTCAGGAGCGCTCCGAAAAGTCTGAAGCTCATCGAAATCGGGAGCGAGAAGTCTTTCAGAGTTTTCCCTACGCCCTTTATTCCGTTGCTCACAAGACCACCGGACATTATCACAAGATAAGAGAGACATCCGAGGGCTATCGCTCCGTTAATATCCGAGAGCGGAGCAGGAAGCGCAATGCTCCTTCCCTCTGTTGTAACCGCCTGTATGCCGAAAAGCTCGAAGCATGTTCCGACAAAAATATATGAACCTGCTCCGATTATATAGGCTCCGAGAAATTTATTTCTGTGCGGGCTGTTATTTTTTGCCATATTATCGAACAGTCCGACCAGAGTTTCCAGAGCAAGCTGGAATTTTCCGGGTACCATTTTGAATTTAGGTATGACAAATATCCTTATCAGCAGAGCCGCAAAAAGAAGCACACCGGATACAGTCATAGCTGATATGAATGCAGGGTTTACATCCATCAGTCCGAAGAGACTTATTTTGTTGCTTTCATGCAGAACGGCATCCCTCATTGTTTCCTGTATGCTTTCACCTGACCCCTCACTCTTCACAAGCAGAGATGAAACAAAGAGTGCAGCCGCAAGCAGTATGATGACCGCTATGGATATCGTTCTTCGTTTTTTACTCAAAAAACCACTCCCTTCAAGCAGAGATTCTTAGAAGCAAATGTATTATCAGAGACCTTTAACAAACATCTTAAATCTTGGCAGCATGCCTATTCTGTCAGGCACATGAGGAGGCATCTGAAGTATGTCGTGACCCGGCAGGTTGTTGCCCTCAACAAGCAGCGGGCCGTCGGGTGTAACTGCTATATCCCAGCCGACATAACCCATTTCGGGCACTACCTTTGCTGCATCAAGACACATCCGGACAGATTCCTTCCACATTGGGATGGTGTAACCCTCTATCGGGCATCCGGTCTTGGGGTGCTCCTTATAGGTTATCCTGTCCTTGTCGTATCCGACATGAGTTATGACTCCGGTATCTATATCTATCGGGGCGCACATGCCGCCTGCGTTGATGTTATCAACCGGGCGGTCACCGTTGCCTATCCTTATGAAGGCATAGATAACATGCGACTCACCTTCACTCAATATGGTGACGATTCTCAGGGTATTGACGGAGGATGGATTTATCCTGTTGATAAGCTCATGCTGAGAAATGACATCCTCCGCGATGGCAGAGCCTTTTTGGACAAGATATTTATAAAGAGCTGACACTGACGGGTAGTCGGACTTCTTTATCTTCTCGACACCTATTCCGCAGCTTTCGTTTGACGGCTTTGCGACTATCTCATCACGGGATTCCATGAACTTTTCGAACTCTTCCTCGCTCGTTTCAGGGATAAAAACCCACTCACGGTGAATATAGTCGGCAAATTTTTTATAAAATTCATCCTTATTATCAAATATGTGATAATACTCGGAATTATTCATCAGCCTTGTTATGGTATTGTTGATGCCCCTCGTAACATAGGTCTCTCGCTGGGCTTTGGTGAGAAGATACCATTCGCAGAGAAGGTAATCCTTATATCCTGCGCCATATCTCAGACCACAGTAAACAATATCAAAGAACAGGAAAATCCTGCTCCTGCCGCAAATATTATGGACTGTTCCAACCGTTTTAAAAAGGTTTTTGTAGTCCATATATATTATACACTTTATAAGATACTTAAGCTTCTTCATTTCTTATCACTTTCCGGCCTTCTTTGCCTTCAGACGGGCTGTTTCCCCGGCATCGACAGATATCTCTCCCTCATCGGATATGACTATGGCAGTTCCCTTATCGGCGCCTTCAGGCATCTCCGAAGTTTCTATGGCAAAATATTTGCCGTCCTTATCAACACAGACGGTATATATTCCTTCAGTTCTGTCAACAACAAGCTTCCTCATTTCTTTTTCCTTTCCCCGAATATATTCAGTATTCGGTATGAATCACAATTTCACCATTTTCATCGAGCGAAAATATTATGTTTCCGCTTTCCTCAGTATCATATATCAAAGCGCCCGAATTTTCAATAAGCTCAAGCGTTTCGGCAGACGGCAGGCCATAGCTGTTGGGGCCGCAGAGAATTACGGCATAATCTGCCCCGACTGCATGGAGGAGCTCTTCGGTAGTACCTGTTTTGCTGCCGTGATGTGAGACCTTTATTAAGTCTGCCCTTACATCGACTCCGGAACCGAGTATATCGTCGATCTCATCAAGTGACATATCTCCTGTGAGAAGAAATGTAAAATTTCCGAAGGTACAGCGCATGACAATCGACATGCTGTTGGAGTCATCGTAAATTGTCAGCGGAGCGAGCACTTCAAGCTTCAGGTTTCCGAATGCAAGCTCATCTCCACCATAGAGAAAAGAAATCGGAATTTCTTTCTTCTCAAGTTTATCGAGGAGATCATCAAACTGCGCAGAATCACTCTCAGCCTCAGACATGTAGAAAGCCTTAAAATCTACATAATCACTCAGATAACTGAAGCTGCCGTAGTGGTCGGAATCCGGATGGGTGCTTATCACCGCATCCAGCTCGGTTATCTCTGCCGATCTCAGGTAGTTAAGTATAAGATCTTTCGAATCCGATGTGCCGCTGTCAACAAGTAAATATTTCCCACCGGCATCTATGAGTATGCAGTCTGCTTTACCGACATCAATAAAATGCAGGTTAAAATCATATTTTTCGGAATATTCTGCGATATTTTCGGCATCTGCCGAAGAATATATTTTTTTGTACCACTCCGGGTAAAAGATAACGCTCAGGACATACAAGAGGATTAACAGAAGAAGCACTAAAGGCAGAATAGCCTTCAGCTTCTTCCTGACCCTGTAGGCGGTTTCTTTATTCACTGACATCTTCATGAGCCGCAACCAGTTCATCCGGCTTCTGCATATTTCTCTCAAGCCACTGCGCACGGGTCATGAGGACCTGTCTCGGCTTCGATCCCTGATATGGTCCTATGATGCCAAGCTGCTCGAGCTTGTCTATATAGCGGCCTGCCCTTGCATAACCGAGACCAAGCTTACGCTGAAGAAGTGATGTTGATGCCTGACCGGCCTCAGTGACTATCTTGATGGCGTCCTCAAGGACAGGATCGTTCTCCTGACTATCATCAAAATCATCTCCGCCGGATTTATCATTGTTCTTCTGTCCTGACTGAGCGGCATTTCTCTCTATGGCTTCGTTTATGGATTCATCATAGACTATCTCTCTTGAACCCTTTATGAAGTTTACTATATTTTCTATCTCTTCGTCGCTAACGAAACAGCCCTGAATTCGGGTAGGCTTCTGAGCTCCGACAGGAGAAAACAGCATATCTCCCTGGCCAAGAAGCTTCTCGGCTCCCTGAGCGTCAAGTATGGTTCTTGAGTCTATGGCAGAGGAAACTGCAAAAGCTATTCGGCTTGGAATGTTCGCCTTGATAAGACCTGTGACAACATCAACTGTAGGACGCTGAGTCGCAACTACGAGGTGCATGCCGGCTGCTCGGGCCATCTGAGCCAGACGGCAGATGGAGTCTTCAACCTCGTTGGGAGCTGCCATCATGAGGTCGGCAAGCTCATCGATTATTATCACTATCTGCGGCATCTTCAGCATAGGCTGATCAAAGTCATCCTTGTAGCCTCGGGTTTTGGCAAGTGTATTATAACCTGAAATATCTCTTACATTAAACTCGGCAAAGGTCTTATATCGGTTAAGCATCTCGGTAACAGCCCAGCTGAGGGCTCCGGCAGCCTTTCTCGGGTCTGTAACAACTGGAACCAGAAGATGAGGTATGCCGTTATATATTCCAAGCTCAACAACCTTAGGATCAACCATCAGGAATTTTACATCATCAGGACTTGATTTATACACAAGGCTTATGATGAGCGAGTTTATGCAGACAGATTTACCTGAACCGGTGGTTCCCGCAATCAGCATATGAGGCATTTTTGCAAGATCCGCTACCTTTACCTGTCCTGCGATGTCCTTACCGAGAGCAACAGTAAGCCTGCTCTTGGCTGTTATGAATGCATTGGACTCTATGAGCTCACGCATCTTTACTATGGACTTGTTCTCATTCGGAACCTCAATTCCAACAGCTGCCTTTCCCGGTATAGGAGCTTCTATTCTGACTCCGGCCGCGGCAAGATTCAGCGCTATGTCATCGGAGAGGTTAGTTATCTTGCTTACCTTGACTCCCGGCTCAGGCTTCAGCTCATATCTTGTTACTGAAGGTCCTCTCGAAAATCCTACGATAGAGACTGCTACGCCGAAGCTCTTGAGTATATCTACAAGCTTCTGACCTCTGTTCTGAAGCTCATTCACCTCTTTATCGGTATCTGCCTTACTTGAGGCCTTAAGCATTGTGACAGGAGGAAATACATAGGTATTTTTGTCGTCCTTATGCTTGTCATAGAGCGCCATCTGGGCCTTATTTGCCATATCCTGACGCTCAACCTCTTCCCTCTCTGCGAGAGCCTGTTCAGCAAGCTTCTTTCGCTCGGCAAGGCTTTCTTCAGTAAGGTTTGGAGATGTGGTGAGAGCGGAATTACCATCAAGCACAGCGACACGGGGCACATGGTACTCAGCCCTGCTCTCCGGCCGTGGTTCAAAGTCTGTGTTTTCTGCAGGGATGGTTTTTTCTTCTACTGTCTGTGGCACAGAAATCTCTACAGGCTCCTCTGAAAGCAGATAATCGTCCTCGGCTGCAGCAGACTCAGCTCCAACTGTTTCATCTGAGATATCTTCTCTCAATGAAATCTCTTCTATTGTCGCTGAATTTTCCACAGAAACATCGAGCCCCTCGGGTATCTCATCGACAGGCTGATAAACTGTACCGGAATAGGATTCCTCCTCTGCATCTACAGTAAATGTAGTTCTTGGAATAAACCTTGTTGCGTTTTTTGAAAATTTATAAGGCTCGTAGGGCCTCTGCTCCGGACTCTTTGGAATAAGTTTTTTGGCAGAATCACTGAAAGTGATGACATGGGGCGCTTCTTCCTGAACGGCATAATCATCCTCAGTATAATCTGAGCTTTCATCCCATCTGTCATCCGGTTCCATATGGAAAACATTTTTCAGCCTGTCAATGACACTGATTTTATCTTTGACCGGCTCTTCATAGTCGGGATAGAGATCTGCATCATATTCACCTGTGGAATAAACAGTGCCCTGTGGGAAATCGTAGTCATCGTCATAATTCTGCGTTGACGCGGAACGGTGGACTTCACGCTGGGTTTTAATCTCACGGTAATGTCTTGCTCCTGCATCCCTGACTCTGCGTGCAACTCTTGCAGGTTTTGTAAGAATCTCATTCATGGTCAGTCCGCTCAGAAGAACGATATTGACAACCAGTAGTATTGTAATGAATATCCTTGCGCCGACTGCGCCGAAGAGATCAAGAAGCGGGATACCTATAATTCCGCTGCACAGCCCGGCTGAGCCGTTATTTACGCCATTGGTATAGAGTGCTCCAAGCTTCTGTAAATAACCAAGTCCCGGTGTGAATGTAATACCAGAATAGTTAAAGGCAGCAGTACAGGCAGTTATGATGACGATAACAAGAAGTATAAGCTTAACCCTTATCTTCTTCACCTCAAGCTTACCAAAGGCAAGAAGCACCGCAACTGCGCTGAGAAGGAGCGGCCAAAGTATCGCCCATGCCCCGAAAATTCCGATAAACACCTCATGACAGAACTTCCATGCATTTTCACCCTTAACCAGTACGAATGCCAGGAAAAGAATTGATAACGCAAACAGGACAAGCGCAAGAAGCTGAGCCCTGCTCTTGGCTGCCGCCTCTTTTCTGAGCCTTTCTTCTTCCCTTTTTCTCTCTTCTTCTTTTTCTTTTTTATTTTTTCCGGCGGTCTTTCTGCCGCTGCCGCCTGAGCGTGGATTTCTGGCCGAGAGCTCTATCTCCTGAGTATCGGCCTTATTCCTTTTAGCCAAGCTGAATAACCTCCAAATTCAAAACAAACATTGTTTAGTTAAAAAGACCTGCAAAAATATTCGTGCCTGTCTGTGCCTCAATGATAGCTACAACTATTGTAGCAACGCCAAGAACAAGCGTATATACTGCAAAGACAATGAGCTTGTCAGATGACACAAGCCATTTGAAAAGCTTGATTGCGAGGAAACCTACAACTGCCGATGAGACAAGACCGGCTATCATTGCCGGCACACCGACACCTGCTGCTTCACCTGATACATCCCTGAGTGAAAGCACAGCTGCCGCAAGTATTGCGGGAATTCCGAGAACGAATGAATAGTCCAAAGCTGCCTGCTTGTTGACTCCTTTGATAAGTCCTGATGACATGGTGGAGCCGGATCTTGAAAGTCCCGGGAAAACTGCTGCTGCACACTGGGCTATACCCATGACAACTGCATCGGAAAATCTGAGCTTCTTTCTGCCTGTAAAGTAAAGTGTCTTACCATCTGGTGTTGTAACAGTCTTACTCCTGGACTTTTTATCCCTGATGATCCCGATGAAAAGCAATGTGCTTGTCATAAGGAACGCAATACCCTCTACGAGGACTGTGGAGTCAGTTGCCCACATATCCGAAAGGTCCTTGAGCTTCATATCTGTACCCGGTACAGGAATGAAGAGCGCAAACAGCGGGATGAGTCCTACAATCAGCAGAAAAATCAGTTTTCTGTCATAGTTCATGTTCTTAAAAGAAAATTTACCGGTGAATATATCCTTCAGCATTCTGAAGAACTCGGCAATGAGCCTGATTATAAGCTTATAGTACACAGCAAGAACAGCTATGAGCGTACCTACATGAAGGATTATGTCAAATACAAGACTATCAAGCTCAACGCCCATGATATGCTGCGCAAGTGACAGATGTCCGCTGCTGGAAACAGGAAGGAACTCCGTAAGGCCCTGGACTATTCCCTGTATAATGGCTTCTAAAATACTCATTACTTAATACCCCTTTATATAAATTTTATTTTACTATATTGCCTTCAAGGTCATATTTTGTCTTTGATAAGCGCTTTGTCCATGTATCATTATACTCGCAGATTACCTCGGCGACACCGGATGAATTTTCGGTAAGCTCACCGTTTTCATCATAATAGCTTATTCTGGTAACTTTTTTGCGTTTACCGTACTCATATCTTCTCTCTGCATAACCATATCTGGTGCAGACAGGATTGCCGTCAACATCAAGGTATCTTACAACTGAAACCTTGCCGTTGGTGGCATACTCTTTTTCAAGCTTTGAATAGCCTGATGTACAGGATACCGGCTCTCCGTCAGTGCCAAAATATTCTCTTAAAATAACCTTGCCTGATGAATTATAG
>R21__coassemble_1507_pt1 | contig 15506 bp, 14 predicted proteins | sample R21__metabat2_high_PE_066 | metagenome-assembled genome bin R21
GCAAGGCAGAGATTTCACGCACAGCAAAGACTATAGCCGCAAAGGGTCACACTGTTGTTACAGATGAAGCTGTGGCGGCAACATGCACGACTGACGGAAAGACTGAAGGCAGTCATTGCTCTGTTTGCGGTAAAGTAATAACGGAACAGCAGGTTATTCCTGCTTTCGGACATAAATTCAAGTATGTTGAGAATGATGACGATTATGAGCCTACATGCCTTGAAAGCGGAAAGAGTAAATCCATAACAGGTGTATGCGAAAACGGCTGCGGCACAACAGAGACAATAGACGGAACTGTTATTCCTGCACTTGGTCACAGCTTCACAAATTATGTTTACAACAATGATGCGACATGCACCGAGGACGGAACGGAAACCGGCAAGTGCGAGAGGTGCGATGCGACCGATACAAGGACAGCTGAAGGAACGGCAAAGGGTCACACGGCTTCTGCTGCTGTAAAAGAGTATGAAGTTGCTGCAACATGTGCAGAAGAAGGCACTTATGATGAAGTAGTCTACTGTTCTGTTTGTCACAATGAGATCTCAAGGGAGACAAAATATACAGAGAAGCTTGCTCATACTGCTTCAGCTGCGGTTATAGAAAATGAAAAGGCTGCCACTTGCACTGAAGAAGGCTCTTATGATGAAGTCGTTTACTGCTCGGTCTGCAAGGCAGAGATTTCACGCACAGCAAAGACTATAGCCGCAAAGGGTCACACTGTGGTTACAGATGAGGCAGTGGCGGCTACATGCACGGCAGACGGAAAGACTGAGGGAAGTCACTGCTCTGTCTGTGGATATGTGATTAAGGCTCAGAAAACTATAGCTGCGCTCGGACATAGTTTTACAATTTATTCGTCCAACGGAGATGCAAATTGCTCAGCTGATGGAACAAAGACAGCTATATGTGACAGGGACGGCTGTGGCGAGACTGATACTGTGGCTGATATGGGCTCGGCAAAAGGACATACGGAAGCTGCTGCAGTGATGGAAAATGAAAAAGCTGCTACATGCACTGAGGGTGGCTCTTATGATGAGATTGTTTACTGCTCGGTCTGCAAGGCAGAGATTTCACGCACAGCAAAGACTATAGCCGCAAAGGGTCACACTGTGGTTACAGATGAGGCAGTGGCGGCTACATGCACGGCAGACGGAAAGACTGAGGGAAGTCACTGCTCTGTCTGCGGATATGTGATTAAGGCTCAGGAAACAATACCTGCTATAGGTCACAGTTTCACAAACTACGTCCGTGATAATAACGCAGGCTGCACAACCGATGAAACAGAGACTGCGATTTGCGACAGGGATGGTTGCAATGCTGAAAGTGTTCAGATAATTGAAAATACTGCTTTAGGACACTCATTTACAAATTATGTAAGCGATAATAATGCGACTTGCACCAAGGATGGAACAGAAACTGCCAAGTGTGACAGGTGTGATGTGACTGATACACGGAGAGTCGAAGGAACTGCAAAGGGTCACACGGCTTCGGAGTCTGTAAAAGAGTATGAAGTCGCAGCTACCTGCACGGAAGATGGCTCCTATGATGAGGTTGTTTACTGCTCAGTCTGTAAGGGTGAGATTTCAAGAGAGAAAAAGATAATCGAAAAGATTGCCCATTCGCCTGTTCAAGTCGCAGCCGCAGCGGCAACCTGTACAAAGATCGGTACGACAGCCGGAACAAAGTGCAGTGTCTGTGGAGAAATCCTTTCAGGCGTTGAGATAATAACTGCAACAGGTCACAGCTACACAGAGGAAGTCACCGATGCAAAGTATCTGAAAACAGCAGCAGACTGTACAAGCAACGCGGTTTATTATAAGTCCTGCAAGTGCGGAGAAGCATCTGCAACTGAGACCTTTGAGGCTAAGGGAACTGCAACAGGTCATAGTTTCACAAACTATGTATCCAACAATGATGCAGGCTGCACAGCAGACGGCACAAAGACAGCAACATGCGACAGAGTTGGCTGTAATGAGAAGAAAACTGTAACCGATAAGGGATCTGCCACCGGACACACAGCAAAACCAGCTGTTAAAGAAAACGAAGTTGCTGCAACCTATTCGGCAGAGGGCTCTTATGATGAGGTTGTCTACTGCTCAGTGTGCGGCTTAAAGCTTTCAAGCACGCATAAAACAGTTTCAGTCAAGGCTCTCGCAAAGACAACAGCTGCACTCAGCAATGTTTCAAGCGGAATAAAGATAAGCTGGAAAGCTGTAATGGGCGCATCCGGCTACAAGATTTACCGTGGTACGAAGTGCATCAGGACCATAACAAAAGGTACAACAGTGACTTACACAGACACAGCTGTTAAGTCCAAGAACGGCACAAAGTACACATATTATGTAGTTGCCTATGCGGGAAGCACAGCGATAAACAAGAGCACTTCGGCAAAGGTGACAACTTACCGCCTGACTGCTGTCAGCATAAAGTCCGCAAAGAACACGGCTTCAAAGCAGATAACTGTTGCTTACGGAAAAAATTCCAAGGCGGGCGGCTATGAGATAAAGTACGTGACCGGCAGCAGGACAAAGATCCTGACAGTAACAAAGGCTGCAACTGTAAAGAAGGTTCTCACAAAGCTTACCAAGGGCAAGACCTATAAAATTTCAGTCAGGGCTTACAAGAAGGTGAGCGGCACGACTTGCTATTCTGAATGGTCTGCTGCGAAGTCGGTAAAGGTAAAGAAATAAGGGGAGCAGAGGATGTTTTCAGAAAAAAAGCTTGAGTGGAAAATAAGCGGCAGAGAGTTGGAACTTCACACACCTGTCTTTGATGTAATGAAGCTTAGTGAAGAGTCAGAGACAGGCATAAAGGGAGATTATGTTGCCATAGAAGCCCCTGACTGGGTGGTGATAGTAGCTGTACACGGGGATAACTTTGTGCTCGTCAGGCAGTGGCGGCACGGAGAGGGCAGAGTAACGCTCGAATTTCCGGGAGGTGTCTGCGAGAAGGACGAGGACCCGCAGGCGACAGCTCTGAGAGAGCTTGAGGAGGAGACCGGCTTCCGGGCAGGGAAGATGACAAACCTTGCGAGGGTAAGCGCAAATCCGGCGCTCTTTGCAAACCACTTCAATGTCTTTCTTGCTGAAGAGCTTACTGCGACTCATGAGCAGCACCTTGACGAGGATGAGATACTGAACTTTGAGGAACACCCGATAAATGAGGTGATAGAAAACTACGGCGACGAGTATCTTACGCATGCTTATATGGGCACGGCGCTTGCCTGCTACTTCAGGGAACTGAGAAGGCGGGCGAAAGACTGAGCCGGAGAGTTCTCTGATGACTTTCGTTAACAGAAAACACAAAGCAATGTAAATTAAAAATTTTATTTTGTAAGAAGCTTACAAAGAACCTCCTTTGGGGTTGACTTTGACACCGGACTGTGTTAAACTGTCATTACCTCAGATTGGGGGTTCTTTTTTTGTGCTCCTTAGTCGGAGGGAGGCTGGGGAAAACCCAAATTTATTCCGTAAAACGGAGGTGCCGTTATGAGAAACAAAATCGTTTTAGCTTGCACAGAATGTAAACAGCGCAACTATAACACAAAGAAGAACAAGAAAAACGATCCTGACAGACTCGAGATGAAGAAGTACTGCAGATTCTGCAGAAAGCATACTCTTCACAGAGAGACAAAGTAAAGCGGAGGACTTGAAATGGCTGATGCTAAGAAAGAGGCTACCGCTAAGAAGTCAAATGCTGTCTTAGGATTCTTCAAGAAGATCGGTAAGTTCTTCAAGGACTGCAAGGGTGAGGTCAAGAAGATAGTATGGCCAACACCGAAGGCATGCTTCAGAAATATGGCAGTCGTGCTCGTGGCTATAATAGCTCTGGGTATCTGCATATTCTGCCTTGATACCGTATTCATGAAGCTTCTCGGTCTTGTAATGGAAACAGCTGCTTAACCTACAGTATTTTCTGAAAGGATATTAAGCGGAGGATTACAATGACGGAAAGAGAAAAGTGGTTTATCGTTCATACTTATTCGGGCTACGAGAACAAGGTTGCCGACAGCCTGAAGAAAACAGTTGAGAACCGCCAGATGCAGGACCTCATCAAGGATATCGTCATACCGACAGAAAAGGTGACAGAGGTTAATGATGCCGGAGTTACCAAGGAAGTCGAGAGAAAGGTATTCCCCGGCTATGTCATCATAAAGATGACAGTCGATGATGACGGAAAGGTGCCTGACGAATCCTGGTACGCTGTAAGGAATATCCGAGGATGTACGGGTTTTGTCGGAACTGCTACAGAGCCGATACCTCTCACTGAAGAAGAGGTCGAAAAGCTCGGCGTCGAGAGCAAGACTGTTGAAGTATCGTTCGTAGCTGGTGACAGCGTTCAGATCACCGGCGGGCCTTTCGATGGCTATATCGGAACTGTTCAGGACATCAATGCCGAGGATGGCAGGATGACTGTAATAGTATCGATGTTTGGACGCGAAACTCCTGTTGAGCTTGACCTTTCGCAGGCTCAGAAGGTAAACTAAGGTTAGATAATACAGCGCTCATGCGCTTATTATGAGGGGTCTCGAAACCCCTGTGGGAGGCTGTGCAAATTTTACTCTGGCACTGCCGCCATCTACCACGAATTTTGGAGGTGCAAAAAATGGCTCAGAAGGTTACTGGTTACATTAAGCTCCAGATACCTGCCGGTAAGGCTACCCCGGCTCCACCTGTTGGTCCTGCTCTTGGTCAGCACGGTGTTAACATCATGGCGTTCACAAAGGAATTCAACGAGCGCACAAAGGGCGATGTCGGTATGATTATCCCTGTTGTTATTACAGTTTATGCCGATCGTTCATTTACATTTATAACAAAGACTCCGCCTGCAGCAGTTCTTATCAAGAAGGCTTGCAACATTCAGAGCGGATCCGGCGTTCCGAACAAGCAGAAGGTCGCTAAGATCACTAAGGCTCAGGTTCAGCAGATCGCCGAGCAGAAGATGCCCGATCTTAATGCTTCTTCCATCGAGAGTGCTATGAGCATGATCGCAGGAACAGCACGCAGCATGGGTATTACAGTCGTAGACTAATATTACCCGGGTGGGAGGGAAAACTCCCGATATTTACCACTCTATGGAGGAAAGAATTAATGAAACACGGTAAGAAATATGTAGACAGCGCGAAGCTTTTCGAGAAGAACAAGCAGTATGAAGTTGCTGAAGCTCTCGATCTCGTTGTCAAGACTGGTACAGCTAAGTTTGATGAAACAGTCGAAGTTCATGTAAAGCTCGGCGTTGATGGTCGTCATGCAGACCAGCAGGTTCGTGGAGCAATCGTTCTTCCTAACGGAACAGGTAAGTCTGTTCGTGTTCTTGCTATCTGCAAGGATGAGAAGATCGACGCTGCAAAGGCTGCAGGTGCAGATTATGTCGGCGGCGCTGATATGATCCAGAAGATTCAGTCTGAGGGCTGGCTCGACTTTGACGTTCTTATCACAACTCCTGATATGATGGGTCAGGTCGGTCGTCTCGGTAGAATCCTCGGACCTCGCGGACTTATGCCAAACCCGAAGGCCGGTACTGTTTCCCCTGACATAGCCAAGGCTATCCAGGAGGCTAAGGCCGGTAAGATCGAGTACAGACTCGACAAGACAAATATCATTCACTGCCCGATAGGCAAGGTAAGCTTTGGCACAGAGAAGCTTGCAGAGAACTACACAACTCTTCTCAATGCTATAATCGCTGCTAAGCCGGCTGCTGCAAAGGGACAGTATGTCAGAACCTGCGTAGTTTCAGCTACAATGGGCCCCGGCATTAAGATTAATCCTAACAAGCCGGTCTGATAATTAAAAAATATTGACAAACTTGTTTGTCGGTAGTATAATAACGAAGCTGTTTTAAAGACAGCAGGTGCATTGCATAAGGATTTTATCCGCCTGCCGAGAAACAAGCGACTGACAGTCTTTTAAGGCTGCTTTAAATGTGTCGTTTTGTGCCTTCTCGTGTAAAAGCGGGAAGGCATTTTTATTAGGTATGTAATTCACCGGGAATCTCATTCGCAGATTCTTTATCAATAAACGAAAGACGAGGTGAAAAATTTTGCCAAGTACAAGTGTTTTAGAGGCTAAGCAGGCAGTTGTTGCTGAGCTTAAGGACAGAGTTATGAACGCTTCTGCAGGTGTAGTTGTCGACTATAAGGGCATTACAGCTGAGAATGATACAAAGCTTCGTAAGGAGCTGCGTGAGGCCGGAGTTAACTACGCTGTCGTTAAGAATACTCTTCTCAAGAGAGCTATCGCAGGTTCCGATATAGAGGGACTCGGTGATGTTCTTGAGGGTACAACAGCTCTCGCAGTTGCTTCTGATGACCAGATTGCACCTGCAAGAATCCTTAACAAGTATGCTAAGGACTCAGAAGGTAAGTTCACAATCAAGGCCGGCTTTATGGACGGTAAGGTTATGAGCGCAGCAGAGGTTGCAGCTATCGCTGATCTCCCAAGCAAGGAAGGTCTCATCCAGATGCTCCTCAGTGTTCTCGTATCAGGTCCAAGAGGTCTTGCTGTTGCTATCAATGCTATCGCAGAGAAGCAGGCAGCTCCTGCAGAGGAAGCTGCAGCAGAGTAATTTATTACCTGCATTTTGAAATTTCAAACAAAAATTTTTAGGAGGATATTACAATGGCTGATATCGCAAAGTTTATAGAAGACATTAAGGCTATGACAGTCTTAGAGCTCAATGAGTTAGTAAAGGCAATCGAAGAGGAGTTTGGTGTTTCTGCTGCTGCTCCTGTTATGGTAGCAGGCGGCGCTGCTGCTGCTCCTGCTGAGGCTGCAAAGACAGAGTTTGATGTTGTTCTTAAGAGCGCTGGCGCTTCCAAGATCAATGTTATCAAGGTTGTCAAGGAGATCACAGGTCTCGGACTTAAGGAGGCTAAGGCTCTCGTTGATGGCGCTCCAAAGGCTATCAAGGAGGCTGTTGATGAGGCTACAGCTAACGACATCAAGGCTAAGCTCGAAGAGGCTGGCGCTGAGGTTGAGGTTAAGTAATTTAACCTGTAGCGATTAATCAGAAACTGAAGGCTGTGGATTTTCCATGGCCTTTTTTCTTATATGGGAGACATGTGTTGGTGATGAAATGAGGAAACAAAGCTTACAGCGTAGAAAAAGGATTGGCATAAAACTGCTGATAATCCTTGGGATTGTTATTCTGATACTCGGCGCAGGCTGTATCATATACGTCAATGATTACTATCATGCTGATGAGTTGGCACTTGAATACATTGAGCAGCCGCTCACAGGGACAAGTGTTAGTGTGTCTGATGATGTGATTGTCGTCAGCCCCGATGATGTCACAGACATCGATACCGGCTTTATATTTTATCCCGGCGGCAAGGTGGAATATTCTGCTTATGTACCTCTGATGGAGAAGATAGCTTCAAACGGAGCCGTCTGTTTTATCGTGAAGATGCCATGCAATCTTGCGATCCTTGGAATAAGCAGGGCTGATAAAATATTGGATGAGCATCCTGAGATAAGCAGCTGGTATATAGGAGGACATTCTCTCGGAGGGGCTGCGGCAGCCATGTATCTGGAAGATAATGCTGAAAAATTTGAGGGACTATTGCTTCTTGGCGCATATTCCTCGACAAACCTTTCCGATACAGGACTTTCCGTGCTTTCAATCTACGGAAGTAATGACGGGGTCCTGAACCGTGAAAAATATGAGAGCGACAAGGTTAATCTGCCCGATGACTTTACCGAGCTTGTAATTGATGGTGGATGCCATGCTTATTTCGGCTCATACGGTGAACAGTCAGGTGATGGCGAGGCAGAGATTACTGCAGAGGAACAGCAGGATATTACAGCGGCTGAGACTGCTGCCTGGATGGGTATTGGCGGAGAAGCTCCGCAGCTGAAGGTTAAAAACTGAAATCAAAAAGGACCCTGTAAATGAAGCAAACTGTTTTCAGGGTCCTTAATTCTCTTATCTTCTCACAAAATGGTAACTGTGGGCCACTCATTGTCGGAATTTTCAGCTTTGTGCCAAATTGACGCAAAGTGATGTTGTATAAGCAGCAGGAAATGCCATAACAGGTGTTTTCCGGATAATGCTGATATCATAAAAATTCTTTCAGGCTATGGACCTTCTCCCCGCTATAACCGATGGTCGCTTCGGAATTTAACATGGAGCGCAGGACTGCTTCTTCGGTAGACTCAGCCATCGCAACGAATACATCATCAATGCAGGCCTCATTGAATCTTTCTATGGTTTCAATCGGTTTTCCTATATCCCACACAAGAGAATTGGCTGTCGAAAATCCTATGGCAACTTCTCCGGAGCCATTTCCGATATAACTGCCAAGCCTTGCAAGTCCCACCGAAGAGCGTCTCAGCACACGCTTTATCTGCCTTGAGTCAAGGGGCAGGTCGGTTGCCATTATGATGATGCAGGAGCCTTTGTCCTGCTCATTTCCTGTAATCTGCTCAGCTATCTTGCGGCCGACAGAGTTTCCGTTTATCCGCAGATTTTCAAGCCGTCCATGATTGGTCAGTACAAGAACACCGAGATGATACTGCAGATTACCATACTTAATAACTCTTGATGCCGAGCCGATGCCGCCCTTCAGGCCATGACAGACCATTCCTTTCCCTGCGCCGATATCGCCCTGAAGAAATATCTTGGAAGCTGAACCGGCTGCCTCCCGAAAATGTTCACGGGTGACTGCTTTCCTTATGATGTTATTGAGATGTGAATCATTGCATTCGGCAACTACAGGATTGACTGAGCTGAGTGCGACACCCTCCAACTCGCACCTTTCTATCATATAGTCAACGAGAGCATCATGAATAAGGCCGACATTAAGAGTATTTGTCAGCGCAATGGGTGTTTCAAGCAGGCCAAGCTCATCAATCTGTATAGTGCCGAGGGTTTTGCCGAAGCCGTTTATCACAACTGATGCGGCGGGGAGCTTGTATACAAAGGAATTTTTCTCCGATGGCAGGATGACGGTCACACCTGTTTTATTGACATTTGTGTCTATTGTGGAATGTCCGACTTTCACTCCCGGAACATCACAGATGCTGTCCAATTTCCCTTTCGGCATGCAGCCGACATCTATTCCGAATTCTGATATGCTTCTGTATCCCGGCATTTTAATCCCGTCCTTTCTGTATATGGTTATCATATGCTATGAGAGTTGAAGAATCAAGAAAAATAATCCACATGGCACCATACTTTTTAAACTTAATTGTTTGCTATTTATAATCGGTGATGTTATAATCTTAAAAAGTAAGGAGGCATGGACATATGAAAAATATAAATGACATGACACCGCTTGCCATAGACCTTCCCGAGGATATACTCAGGTCAAAGTGGTGCGGTGACTTTAAAAGATGTGACAGGCTTATCGATATTTACCTTGACAATCCTAAGGTTCCTGAATGTGTCAAGGAGAGGCTGAGACTCGAAAAGCTCATTATAAAATCCATGCCGAAGGAATTTGTATATTCCGAGGATGAAGCGCTCAGGATGCTGACAGAAAGAATTCCCGATATGACACAGGAGGAATTCGAGAAGCTTCTTGACACATCAGCTATAGAATGGATATATGTTAATGGCGGTATACACTGCCATGAGGATTTCATAGATACTCTTATCAAGGTTCATCCCGATATGGCAAAGAGAGCCGGTGAGCCTGATGCCGCTGAGAGCCCGGCAAGAATCGCACTCAACGAGAACATCAAGGCGATGAAGGCTGACGGTGAATCAACCTGGCATATAAGAATGAAGGCTTTCATTTCGCCTAAAGATGAGGCTGTCAGTGAAGGTGAAATCCTCAGGGTTCACATTCCTGTTCCGAAGAATGCGATGAACATGAGAAACATAAAAATCCTGTCTGTTTCTCATGAGAATGCCGTTGTTGGTGACGAAAATGACCCTCAGCGCACTGTTTACTTTGAGGCTCCTGCTGCGAAAGGCGAAAGATTTGAGGTTGAATATGAGTACGACAGTTTTGTAAAATACACCGACCTTATGAAGAAGGAAAATCTGGAGCTTGCCTCAGAGGCAGCGCAGAAATCTGCTTTCGACACGAAAGAGCTTTATCCGCATATAAGATTTACACCTTTCATAAGAGCGCTCTGCGATGAGCTTAAAGGCGATGAGAGCAACCCGATACTTATCGCAAGGAATTTTTACGATTACTGCACGACAAAGGTGACATATTCATATATGAGAGAGTACTTCACGATGACCGAGATACCGGATTACTGCGGACTTGGCCTCAAGGGTGACTGTGGAGTTCAGGCCCTGCTCTTCATCACGCTCTGCAGATGCGCAGGAATTCCCGCAAGGTGGCAGTCGGGACTTTATGTAAATCCTCATGATGTGGGCTGTCATGACTGGGCGCAGTTCTATATTGAGCCTTTTGGATGGCTTTTTGCAGACTGTTCTTTCGGAGGCTCGGCTTTCAGGGCGGGAGTATACGAGAGACATGACTATTACTTCGGAAACCTCGATCCATTCAGAATGGCTGCAAACTCGGAATATCAGGCTGCGCTTAAGCCGGAAAAGAAGTATCTGAGGATAGATCCGTATGATAATCAGCGCGGCGAGATAGAATGCACAGACAGAGGACTCAGCCGTGATGAAGCAGAAAGCGGCTGGGAGATAACAGAGATATATAAAAAGTAAGGAGAAATGCTATGCCGGTACAGAAGTTTCACAATCCGATAATTCCCGGATATTCGCCCGATCCGTCTGTCTGCAGAGTCGGAAATGATTTTTATCTTGTAAATTCCACTTTTGAGTTTTTCCCGGGTGTACCGATATACCATTCAAAGAATCTTGTAAACTGGGAGCTTGTCGGCCACTGCCTGACAAGGGAGAGCCAGCTGCCGCTGAGGGGCTGCAAGAACAGCGGCGGAATATTTGCGCCGACCATAAGATTCCATGACGGAAGATTCTGGATGATCACAACCAATGTTACCGATAAGGGTAATTTTATTGTTCACACTGAAGGTGATGATGTAACAGGCCCATGGTCTGAGCCCGCATGGATTGACCATCAGGGGATAGATCCATCTGTAATATGGGATGATGACGGAAAATGCTATTACTGCGGTACAGGCTTTAATGAGGATGGTCAGGGGATAGTTCTTTTTGAGATTGATCCGATGACAGGAGAGATACTTTCCGATAAGAAGATAATCTCACACGGCTGCGGCGGAAAATGTCCTGAGGGTCCGCACATCTATAAGAAAGACGGTTACTACTATCTGATGGCTGCCGAGGGCGGAACAGAGTACGGCCACAGCGAGACAATTCAGAGAAGCCGTGATATATGGGGACCGTATGAAGGATGCCCGCATAACCCGATACTCACCCACAGCGGAATAAGAGGAATGGGCAATGAGATACAGGCAACCGGACACGCTGATATAGTTGATTCACCTGACGGCAGCTCGTATCTTGTGTGCCTCGGAATAAGGCAGTACTCCCACGCTATGCTCCATAACCTTGGCAGAGAGACTTTCTTAGCTCCTGTGAAGTGGGAGGAGGGCTGGCCGATTGTCGGAGACAACGGAGTCATCAGCCTTGAGCCGGAATTCAACCTCCCCGGAAGAGTCAGACCGCAGAACCGAGATGTCACCCTCGACTTTGCCCATGATTTCTCAAAGCACATAATGTTTACAAGAAATCCTGATATGGATGACTACATCCTCGGAAAGAAATCAAAGTCGCTCACACTCAGAGGTCACGGCAGGGGACTCAATGAGCCGCAGGCTTCGCCGACGATTATAAGTATCCGTCAGCCTGAGTTTGTCAGCGAATACTCAGCTATACTTGATCTGACAAAGTCCAACGGCACAGGGATGGGTATTTCAGCCTACTACAACAATGACTACCACTATGACATGTATGTCAATTTCGGTGAAGGACCTATGGGTCAGGCTGTAAATGAACTCTTCTTCTACAAGCATATCCATGACATGGGTATGGTAATAAGCCGATTTCAGCTGCCTATAGACGCTAAGCAGATAAAGCTTGTCATTAAAAGTGACAGGGAGAGATATTACTTCTACTACTCAGTGGATGAAGGGGCGCTTCTCTACATGGGTTCCGGCAGCAATGCGGGACTTTCGACAGAGGGCACAATGACCATGACCTTTACCGGCACACTCTTTGCCGCCTACTGTGAGAGAGGTACTGCCGTCTTTAAGGACAGGATAGAGCTGAAGGCAGATGTCGACTCACATCATGAGACAGAGCTTTACGAATGATTCTGCCGGCAGAAAATTAAATACTTGTCTGATTGCCACCGGGTAATCAGAATGCCACAGGCATCCGGCTGTAACCGTTAGGTCTTAGAAGGTTCAGCAGGATGCCTTTGTTTTGAGGATAAATATACATGAAGTTTAAATTTTCACCATTTAAAGGCTGGACAAAATTTGAGTTTATACTATGGGTAATATCTGTAAGTGTAGTTACAGCGGCTTTCGCATTTGGTACGGAAAAAGATTTCCTTAACCTTACCGCCTCGCTTATCGGATGTACATTCATGATATATAACGCAAGGGGAGAGGCCTTAGGTCAGGTGCTGACTGTGATATTTTCGCTGATGTACGGCATCATATCCTACAGACAGAGCTACTATGGTGAGATGATAACCTACCTTGGAATGAGCATGCCGATAGCCGCAATATCGGTATTCACATGGATAAAGAACAGTGTCACGAGTTCTGAGACCGGCAGCAAGGTCACGAAAGTCAGAAAGCTCAGCTTTTACGGATGGATTGTGACGAGTATCCTTGCGGCAGTCGTCACTGTGATATTTTACTTTATACTGAAGGCGCTGGGGACAGCAAACCTGATTTTCAGCACATTGTCAGTCACTACAAGCTTCTTCGCCGCATTTCTCACTATGCTGAGAAATCCATATTACGGAGTAGGCTATGCCTGCAATGATGCTGTGCTGATAGTCCTGTGGGTTCTTGCCTCGATAGAGGACCCGAGGCAGATAACCATGGTGTTCTGCTTTATAGTGTTTCTCTTCAATGATCTTTACGGCTTCGTGAGCTGGAAGAGAAGAGAGAAGCTGCAGGCGGAGATTCTGAGAATAGATTCTCTTGATAATTGACAAATTTCTTCTGTTCTGTTAGAATAAATGCGTTCATCGGAGGACAAGTAATTGTTGGATAAGATGTCGGCTAAGGGTCGGTATCTTATCCTTTTTCAGTCTTATGCAGGTTTATGACAGAGAGTGCAGCCGAAGAAGCTGCAATAATCAGGCTGCTCCATTTCAGATTTTCAGGGCAGTGGTTCTCCACCTCCGTCAACAGAAAGGTGCTTTATGAATAACGAAAATAATTTTGCAAAAGGCAGCATTTATCTGCCGCTGCTGAAATTTTCAGTGCCGATACTTCTGGCGCTGATTCTGCAGTCAGCCTATGGAATGGCCGATCTTCTGATAGTAGGCCGTTTCGGTTCTGCGGCTGATGTTTCTGCTGTTTCCAACGGCTCGGGAATAATGCAGACCGTGCAGAGTGTGATTATAGGAATTTCAATGGGTACTACCGTGCTCATGGGAATCAGGATAGGTCAGGATAAGCCGGAGGAATGCGGAAAAGTCGTAGAGGCAAGCATCTGGCTCTTCGGTATTATGGGTACTGTGATGGCTCTTGCGATGGTTTTTCTTGCAGGACCTATCTCAAGCCTGATGCAGGTGCCTGAGGAGGCATTTACTCAGTGCGTATATTATGTAAGAATATGCGGAGTTGGTCTGCTTTTCATAACTGCTTACAATGTTCTTTCGGGTATAATGAGAGGCATAGGAAATTCACAGCTTCCAATGATAACAGTGGGCATTGCATGTGTGATAAATATCCTTGGAGATCTGCTGCTTGTCGGAGTTTTCAAGCTTCAGGCTGCCGGAGCTGCCATAGCTACCGTGAGCGCTCAGGGAATATCTGTGCTGATAAGCATTCTGCTGCTGAAAAAAGGCGGGCTTCCGTTCACGATAAAAATGAGAAGCCTGAAGAATTACTTCTCTGACATTGTTTCTGTTATAAAGATAGGTATGCCTATAGCGCTTCAGAGCCTGCTTGTATCTCTCTCATTCAGAATAATAGGAATAATAGTAAATGAACTCGGCGTTGTCGTTTCGGCGGGTGTTGGAGTTGCTGAAAAGCTCTGCATGATAATCATGCTTGCGCCGGATGCTTTCTCTCAGGCAATGAGCACAGTTGTTTCACAGAATATGGGCGCGTCGAATCCTCAGAGGGCGAGAAAGTTCCTGCTGTACGGTATGCTTTCCTCTTTTGCAATCGGTGTGGTGATGGCCTACATTGCTTTTTTCCACGGACAGCTGCTGTCAGGAATATTTACTGCCGATCCTGATGTCTGCTATGCAAGCGCAGAATTTCTGAAAGGCTATGCCATAGACACACTGATAACTTCCTTTATGTTCTGTTTTGTGGGTTATTTCAACGGCTGTGGCAAGACAACGTTTGTAATGCTTGAGGGTACCCTCAGCGCCTTTGGCATCAGGGTTCCTGTGGCTTTCCTGATGAGCAGGATTACTCCTGTCTCCGTTTTCAAGCTTTCACTTGCGACCCCATGTTCAAGTATAGCTCAGCTCATAGCCTGTCTGATATACTTCAGGATACTTCTGAACAAAGAAAAAAAGAACAGTATTCAAATTTAGCAGATATGTGGTATAATGTATCCGCGGCTGAGCATACGGCTGCGGATATTTTTTTAGGAAACCGGACTGACTATGAAACATAATTTTAACCGGAGTGAAACTGAAGGACTTATACAGGTAAAGGGCAGGGACTTTGTGCTGAACGGGGAAAAGATAACACTAAAGGGATTTTCTGTTGGCACTTGGATGAACATCGAGCATTTCATGTTCGGCATGCCCGGCTCGGAATCGGCAATAAGACAGACCTTTGCTGAAGTTTATGGCAGGGAGAATGCGAGATGCTTTTTTAGGAGCTATATTGAAAATTTCCTTACAGAAAAGGATTTTGAATATATGGCTTCACTTGGACTCAATTCTGTAAGACTTCCCTTTAACTACCATTGGTTCATGGATGATGATGCTCCGCTCAAGTGGAAGAGTGACGGCTTTGAGGTTCTTGACAGAGTGATAGGGTGGTGCAGAAAATACGGGATATATGCTGTTCTCGACATGCACACGACTCCTGGCTCTCAGAATGTCGACTGGCACTCAGACAACGGAACAGGAATACCGCTTTTCTGGAAATACAGATGTTTCCGTGAGCAGATGACTGCTCTCTGGGGTGAGATAGCGGCTCACTATGCTCAAGAGAAGTTTGTCTGTGGATATGATATCCTGAATGAGCCGAACTTTGACCTCACGGCAGAAGAGTTTAATGGCTGGTACAAGGAAACCACTGCTGGGATCAGAAAACACGATGAACATCACATAATCTTCCTTGAGGGGGACGACTTTGGAAGAAGCTTTGAGCTTTTCGATGAACCGGAGGACGAGCAGACCGCTTTTGCGCTTCACTTCTATCCGTGTGTGATATGCGCAGAGA
>R21__coassemble_1550_pt1 | contig 15207 bp, 12 predicted proteins | sample R21__metabat2_high_PE_066 | metagenome-assembled genome bin R21
AGCATTGGTTTGTGTCGCCGCAAGGCGACTGAGGGGTCCAATGCGAAGCATTGGTTTGTGTCGCCGCAAGGCGACTGAGGGGTTCATCTCCCCACAAAAAATTTTTTTCGAAAAAGTTGTATGAATCCATACAACTTTTTGCCCGAAATGGGGGTATAGGTGAGGGGATCTTTTTTCTTGCACGGAAACAACTTTTCAATCGGTCCGCAAACACTGAAATCTCTCCCCGCGGAAAGCAGGACTTTAATTTTTATGTATCGGAAAAGGAGCAGGGATAAAATGAAGGCAGCTGAGAAAAAAAGAAAAATATGCGATGAAAATTACTTCAGGATCTGCGGATGGATGATAAATCTGCTCGGTCTTCACGGGACGGAGCTGATGACATACGCGATGATCTACGCATTCTCGCGGGACGGCTTAAGCGAGATGAAGGGCGGCGTGGAGTTTGCGGCGGCATGGTGCGGAGTTTCCTACAGGACCGAGGTGCGCACACTCGCAAGGCTCTGCGAAAAGGGACTTATCATAAAGCGTGAGTGCGGCAGATACGGCGGCAGGCGGCTCTTTGCGTACATGGCAGTCATTCCGGAGACGGGTGAAATGGTTTACGAGACAGAAGTCACTTCTGCAGTTTCCGAGAAGGCGGATAAAACCGGTGCGTCAGACGAAAGCTTGCCCGCCACGGCTGAGGAGCTGTTCATTGAAGATACCGCCGGAGCTGAAGCGGCAGAAAGGCATGAAGCTGCAGGTGACATTTTGTCACACGGAAACCGTTCTGATACTGCCCCTAAGGCTGACAAAATGGCAGTCGGAGAGTGCAGAAATGTCACACGCGCAGGTGACAAAATGGCAGACGCGCATGTGACAAATTGTCACACAGATAATAAAGAAAGTAATAAAGACTTAAAAAATAAAAACAAAGAAGGTAAAGAAAGCTTTCATTCCTTCGGTTCATTCTCGCTTGATAATATTCTCATTCAGGCGGAGAAGAAAGGCATCTCGCCCGACATCGCAAAGCAGTTCCATGAGCTGAGGAAAAACGACCCTCCCGTTTTCTGGAAGAAGGAGCTTACGATATTTGCCGCCACAGCCGCACGCAGAGGCTTCTTCGGAAAGTCAAGCTTCACGGGCAGTAACATCGAGGAGATATGCTCCGACCCCGGGTATGATCCTCTTGACGACCTCGACAGGATTTACGAACGGACTCTTGCGCTGGCCGGAAGTGAGCAGTGAGCAGTGGGAAGTGACCTCATCCGTCTGAACCTGGGGTTTGGCTGACTTGAAGCCTCATCCGTCTTAATCTTAGATTTATCCACACTTCCCAAGAGGGCAAGGCTGACCCTCTGTCAGCTGCGCTGACTGAGGGGTCAAACACAGAGTGTTGGTTTGTGTCAGCATAAGCTGACTGAGGGGTCAAACACAGAGTGTTGGTTTGTGTTGTCGCAAGGCAATTGATGGGGTTGGCTCCCTTGGGGGAGCTGACTTACCGACAGGCAAGGCTGAGGGGGTTGGCTCAGAAGTGTTTTGATTTCAGTCTGAGTAATACCTCTCGGTGAATTTTACGGTATCCATCGCATCCTTGCCGTAGAAATCGGCGTTTATTAGATCCGCATAGCTCTGTGTCAGGACTGCGCCGCCGACCATCACGGTGATGCTGCTGTCGTGCTTATGCAGAAGCTCTATCGTCTCGGCCATCGCTGGCACTGTGGTTGTCATGAGGGCAGAAAGTCCGACAAGCTTAACATTATGCTCAAGGCAGGCATCGAGGACGAGCTGAGGGTCAACGTCTCTGCCGAGGTCATAGACCCTGAAGCCGTAGCTCTCGAGCATGACCTTCACTATGTTCTTGCCGATATCGTGGATGTCGCCCTTGACTGTGGCGAGGACAACGGCCTTTGAGTCATCCGATGAGCCTGAGGGAAGCTTTGACTTTACCTCGTCGAATGCGGCCGAGGCTGCCTCTGCGCTCATGAGAAGCTGAGGAAGGTAGGCTTTTCCGCTCTCGAAATCCGCGCCTATCGCATTGAGAGCAGGGATTATGTGGAGGTTGATGACATCAAGCGGCTCTGTTCCCTTCAGCGCCTCCTCTGCCTCACGGCGGGCATTATCCTTCATGCCTCTGAATATTGCGGAGCTGAGGGCGGAAAAGTCGCCGTGGGAAGCGTGCGCACCGGAATCTCCTGTCTGCGGCTTTGATGCCTGTGTATTGGTTGATACCTTCTCCTCGGGTATGGAATCGGCGTAGGCTATGAAGTCGGAGCAGGCGGGGTCCATATCGTGGAGCGCCCTGAATGCGTAGTAGACATCCATCATTGCGGTGGAGTAGGGGTTCATTATTGCGCAGTTAAGTCCGCTCTCGAGGGCAGACGCATAGAAGGCTGCGGTTATCTTCTCACGCTTGGGCAGTCCGAAGGATATATTCGAGACTCCGAGGGAGGTCTTTATGCCAAGCGCCTTCAGCTGCTTTACTGTCTTTAAGGTCTCTATGGCTGCATGGGTATCGGATGAGATGGTCAGGGCGAGGGGGTCGATTATGAAATCGTTCCTGCCGATTCCGTATTTTGCTCCCTCATCTATCATTCTGAGGGCGATATTCACTCTCTCCTCTGCTGTTGCCGGTATGCCTTTCTCATCCATCGTGAGGGCTATGAGGACTCCGCCGTACTTTTTCACAAGCGGGAACACCGCATCCATCTTTGCCTGCTCACCGTTGACGGAATTGACGAGCGGCTTGCCGTTATATATTCTCATCGCGGCTTCAAGGACTGAGGGGTCCGAGGAGTCAAGCTGCAGGGGAACATCCGTCACGCTCTGAAGTTCAGAGACAGCCTCGCACATCATCTCTCTCTCGTCTATCTCGGGAAGTCCGACATTGACATCGAGGATATGGGCGCCGCAGTCTGCCTGCTTCAGCGCCTCCTCAAGTATATAGCCTAAGTTTCGGGATCTCAGGGCTTCCTTTACCTTCTTCTTGCCTGTGGGATTTATCCTCTCGCCGATGAGGACAGGCTCGTCCGTGACATTTACTGCATGGGTATATGACGAAACGACTGTCAGGTTTTTCTTTTCGGGGACGGTGAAGGGTATATCCTTTGTGGCGGCTATGACGGCTTTTATGTAGTCGGGAGTTGTTCCGCAGCAGCCGCCGAGCATTGAGACTCCCATTTCGGCTATCTGCTTCATATACGCGGCAAACTCATCCCTGTCGACGTTATAGACTGTCTTTCCGTCCACGACCTCGGGCAGTCCTGCGTTCGGGGTGACTATCACCGGAACCGATGCGCACTTGAGAAATCTCGGGATGAGCGGCAGCATCTTATCAGGTCCGAGGGAACAGTTCATGCCCACCGCATCGACTCCCATGCCCTCGAGCATTGCTGTCATGGCCTCGGGTGATGCGCCTGTCATGAGCTTTCCGCTCTCGTCATAGACATTGGTGACGAAAACAGGGAGGTCTGAATTTTCCTTTACCGCGAGGACTGCGGCCTTTGTCTCGAGGCAGTCATTCATTGTCTCGATGAGTACAAGGTCAACTCCCTCCTCCACCGCTATGCGGACATTGGCGGCATAGAGCCTGACGGCATCCTCAAACCTCATATCGCCGAGTGGCTCGAGGAGTCTTCCCGTGGGGCCTAAGTCGAGGGCGATGTATTTTCCCTCTCTGCAGTCTGCGGCCTTATGGGCAAGGCGGATGGATGCTCTGAGCATCTCCTCATAGTTATCGTATTTATCACAGTTTATGCCGAATGAATTTGCGTTGAATACATCTGCTCCTGCATCGAGATACTCATTATAGAGCTTCAGGACCTTATCGGGATTTGTCAGGTTCCAGCTCTCGGGAGCCTCGCCTGCCTTCAGTCCCCAGGCCTGAAATATCGAACCCGTGCCGCCGTCAAAGTATATTCTCTTTTTCTTCATCAGCTCGGTTATCTTCATCTTTTCACTCATTGTCTTTTTCCTTCTTTCACTGAGCGCTGAAGCCGCTTTCGGCTTTGGAGTTTAGAATAACATATCAGAAGGGAATTGGCAAGATTAACACTCTGCTCGTACGGAAATGTCACGATAGTGACAAAAACGGTAAGCTCAAAGAGCTTTGATGTCAGCGATAGCTTTATGACCTCATCCGTCTTAATCTTAGATTTATCCACACTTCCCCAGAGGGGAGCAACCCCCTCTGGTTAGCTTGCGTTCAGCTCATCCCAAGGGGAGCCTTGAGCAGAAACCCCTCAGTCTTGCCTGACGGCAAGCCAGCTCCCCAATCACGAGCGAAGCGAAGTTTTTCAGGGCGGGCCCTTGGCAAGGAAATAACCTATCCTCCCTGCCAAGGTGTCCAACTTCGCTTTGCTCGTACGAACAACTGCGTATGGGGAAAATGTCACGATAGTGACAAAAGGGGTCCCTGCCAAGGTGTCCAACTTCGCTTTGCTCGTACGGAAACGTCACGATAGTGACAAAAACGGTAAGCTCAAAGAGCTTTGATGTCAGCGATAGCTTTATGACCTCATCCGTCTTAATCTTAGATTTATCCACACTTCCCCAGAGGGGAAGGCTTTGCTCCCTTGGGAGATGAGCTCAACGCAAAAAACGGAGGGCAGCAAAAGCCGCTCTCCGCCGGGTTATCATTATGATTTGCCTGAAAAGAATTACTTTCTCTTCTTGAGCTCCTCGAGGATCTCCTTGAGAAGCTTCTCCTCTGCGCTTGGCTCTGCAGGCTTCTCCTCTTCCTTCTTCTTGGGCATCATCTTGTTGACTGCCTTGACGATGCAGAACACGACAAATGCTGTGATGAGGAATGTGATTATCGCATTGATGACTGCGCCGAGGCCGAATCCGCCCGGTGCCCACTCTGCGAATGAGCTGTCAGGAAGGAGAAGACCGATTATCGGTGTGATGAGGTTCTCGACAACGCTTGTAACTATGGCTGTGAAGGCTGAGCCGATGACTACGCCTACTGCGAGGTCAAGAACGTTTCCGCGCATTATGAATTCCTTGAATTCCTTGACAAAGTTTTTCATGATATTTACCCTTTCGTTTTGTATTGAAATATGTGGACGGTCTGCCCCTATAAAGCTTCGGCAGCATTTCTGATAGTGTGCCGGGTTCTTCGGGTCAGCCGTATATGACTGCCGGATGATGCGGTCAGCCGCACTGCTATTATCTAACAGAGTTCCGGCAAAATCAAGCGCAAATCACAGGAAAATGAAATTTTCTCAGTTCTTTTTCCCTTCATTCTCAAGATAGGTCTCTATCCTGTAGCGGGGACGGCGCTTGACCTCGCTGTATATCTTGCCGATGTATGTGCCGAGGACTCCTATGCACAGCAGCTGAATTCCGCCGAGCAGCCATATCGAGGCCACTATCGCAGTCCAGCCTGCGACTGTGACTCCCAGCGCATGGGAAATGAGGGCATAGAGAAGCCCGAACACAGAGAGTATCGAGATGATTATGCCGAGGTTTGAGATGAGCTTTAACGGCTTCACGCTGAAGCTTGTTATTCCCTCGAGGGCGAAGGCGAGCATCTTCTTCAGCGGATACTTTGACTCTCCGGCAAATCTCTCGTGGCGGTCATAATATACATAATCGCTGCGGTAGCCGATGAGGGGAACTATTCCTCTCAGGAAGAGATTTACCTCACTGTACTCCGAGAGTCCCTCAAGAGCTCTTCTGCTCATGAGGCGGTAGTCGGCGTGGTTGAAGACTATATCGACTCCGAGCACCTTCATGAATTTATAGAAGCCTTCCGCAGTGGTCTTTTTGAAGAAGGTATCGGTATCACGCTTATTTCGCACTCCGTAGACGACATCGCAGCCGTCCAAATACTTTCTGACGAACTCATCGAGGACATCGGTATCATCCTGCAGGTCGGCATCAAGGCTTATTGCGCAGTCGCACTTTTCCATGGCTGTCATGAGCCCTGCGAGAAGCGCATTCTGATGGCCTCTGTTGTGGGCAAGCTTTACTCCCTCGACCATGGGATTTTCCTTATTGAAGGAATCGATTATCTCCCAGGTTCTGTCCTTGCTGCCGTCATCAACATAGAGTATACGGCTTTTCTCGTTCGCAAGCCCCTCCCCTGCCATGGATGAGAGCTTCTGAGTCAGGCGCTTTGTGGTTTCGGGCAGAACTGCCTCCTCGTTGTAGCAGGGTATCACGAAGTACACCGTGGGCATATTCTTCTCTGCTGTCACTTTATTTTCATCGGACATGATCATCCTCCCTTTTTCCTGTGCGGCCATTTCACTACCATGAAATATTTTCCGCGCTTTATTCTGACGAACTTCAGGCTGTTTCTCCTTGCGTATGCGGCAAAGCTTCCGCGGTGCCTGACCTGCGGCTTTTTCTTGTGTGTGCGCATTTCAAGCACTCTCTTCTGCTCTGTCATCCTGATGCCTGCCTTTATGCTGAGCATATAGAGGCCAAGGAGGATGAGAGCGACAATGCTGACGATAATTCCCGTCTTAAGTCCGGGGGTTGTATACCTGAATTCGATGTTTACGGTCTCGCCGGCCGGTATGACAACCGCCATGAAGCCGACATTTGCCTTGTATATCTTTGTTTCTATTCCGTTTACGTATGCTGTCCAGCCGTCCTCATAGGGAACCGAGAAGAACATTATCCTCGAGGTTTCTGCGCTTGTCACGGCCTCAAAGCCGCTGTTAGTATAGGTGAAATACTCGCAGGAGGTCGCCTTTCTGTCGGCGCAGTCTGAGAAGTATCCCTCCTCGTCAAACTCCTCCTCATCAACAAGGAGATGCTCAAGTCCGCAGTACTCTGTGAGTGTCTGGGAGGTGGAGGCCGTATCCGCTGAAGGTGAAGCTGAGGCTGAGGGAGAAGCCTCTGCCTCCTCTATTGTCTCCTCCAGCGAAGAGGAAGAAGAATCCCCCGAATTCACAGCGGTATCACGCACTGTGCTTATCGTCTCCTCGTCAATGTCATCGTCAAGGACTATCGCTCTGAGCATTGCAAGCTCACGCTTTTCCGTTGTGAGCTCCTCTGCCTCGGAATAGGTTATATAGCAGTCATAGCTGAAGCCCATGGGAATGTATGCGCTGTTCTCGTAAACCTCAAAGCCGTTCTCGCTGCCGTAGTAGTCCCAGCCGGGCATGAGGGTCTCGCCGTCCTCTGTGAAGTCGTTATCGTCGTCGGCATCGTCAAAGAGCCACTTGACTGAGGTGAGTCCTCTCAGTCCGTAGTGTGTGGTGTCGGGCCGGGAAGCCACATCCCTCGTCACGCCTATGAAGGTATAGAAATCCATGACCGAGCCCGGCACTATCGAGTGGAAGGCCTGAATGCTCGGGACCTCCCAGAACATGGCCGCATTATCCATAGACTCATAGAAATCGGTTCTGACTGCGTCGGTGCCGTCATGTATTCCCTCGAGGTTGACATCCTCGCCGCCGTTGAGAGCGTAAGGGATTATATGCTCGTAGGGGTCTGCGCTCTGTGTCTTGCCCAGGGCGATGAAATACACCGACTCAAGCACGACCACGAGTGAAAGCGCAAGTGAAAGTCCCTTTGTGAAATGTCCGTTTTCCTTCCTGCAGAAGGTCAGGAGGAAGACGAGCAGGGCGATTGAGATGAATGATACCGCCGCATAGCTCCAGAGCCTTGTGGGGTACTGCTCAAGTCCGAAGGTCACGCTTGTCCCGTCATCGGTCTCGGTTAAGGTGGGGGTAAAGGCCACCGCCGCCGTTATGAATGCGGTGATGAGGGCAGTCCACTTTATGGATCGGTGCCAGTTCACCTGCTCACAGTCGAGGCTCATTGCGGTTGCAAGCGACATGACGAGTGTGAGCATATAGAACCATCTTGCGTAGTAGGAGCCGTTCATCAGCTGGAACATTGAATTAAGTCCCGGGATGAGCGCCATAGCGAAGCAGATATATATCATCCGCTTGAGCCAGTGCTTCCGCCGCAGCTGCAGCCAGCCTATGACTCCTGTCATGCTGAAGAGAGGCATATAGGCGGCTATGCTCGACCACTTTGAGTTTGAATCCGGCGTGAAGTTCGGTCTTGCGGGGAGGTCGGGCAGGAAGAAGAAGCTCTCGATTATGTGAAGGTATCTCTGGACTCTGTCATAGAGAAGGGCGCTCCAGCCGTTCACATAGTTGTCGACTCTGTTATTCTGAATCACGCACAGCACCGAGGGCATGAGTATGAACGAGGATATGGCAAGTCCGAGGACGGCCTCGATTGCGAGACACAAAAATCTCTTGGGGCCTATCTTCCAGCTTCCCGAGATGAGCTTCACGAAGAAGTATATCGCTGTGAAGGTGACCATTCCGACGAAGAAATAGTAGTTGACTACCGCGCAGAACGCCACGGCGAGGGCAAAGAGTCCCCTCTTTCCCTTATACATGAACTCGTCAAGTGCCGCAAGCAGCAGCGGAAGGACGATTATCGCCTCATGGAAGTGGTTAAAGAAAATATTGTAGATTGAAAAGCCCGAGAACGCATAGAGCACCGCTCCGACAAGTCCGTAGCGCTGATTCCTGACATACCTGTGGATGAACACATATCCCGTGAGGCAGGCGCAGGCGAACTTCAGCATGAACAGAGGTCCCATCAGGTACTGCAGCCACTCGCTCGGGAACGGTATGGTCAGCCAGAAGAACGGCGAACCCAGGAGATAGAAGGAATAGGATCCGATGAAGTTTGCTCCGAGATCCGTCAGGTGGCTCCAGCCGATATTTCCGCTTCTCACGGCATCATGGGCAATACGGTAGAATGCCACCTGCTGGACATTGAAGTCGCCGTAGAAGAGGAATCTTCCCCCATCCCTTATTATGAACGGTATGAATATCAGAAAAGAAAGTCCAAGTCCCAGCACGAAAGCTTTCAGAAAATAGTTATTCCTGAGGCCCTTCTTTTCGGCGGGATTTTTAAGCTCAGACAAACTGTATCACTCCTTTGTGAATAATCTCTGATATTATACCACAAATACTTCGGTATGACAAATATTATTATGAGGGCACCCGAACCTCATCCGTCTGAACCTGCGGTTCAGCCACCTTCCCCAGAGGGGAAGGCTTCAGCGGCAATCTGAGAAGGCGGAGCAAAGTTTATCACGAGCGGCATTGAACCCCTCAGTCAGCTATCGCTGACAGCTCCCCAATCACGAGCAAAGCGAAGTTTTTCAGGGGCGCCCTTGGCAGGGAAACAGCCCCGCTTCTTTGCCAAGGTGTCCAACTTCGCTTTGCTCGTACGGAAACGTCACGAAGTGACAAAGGGGTAAACTCGGAGAGTTTTTAACTCGAAGAGTTTTGATACCGCCGATAGGCGGAAAGGGGTCTTGCCAAGGTGTCCAACTTCGCCTTACCTGCACAGACAACTGCATTCTTTAATAAAGCTGTAAACTTCGCTCCGCTCGTGAATAACTTCTCATCCCACATTTTTCCCTCACACTCTCTTGTAAAGAAAACCCGGCTGTGATAATATTCTTTTGCCCGGAGCTGATGTCTTTTCCTGGGTGATTTTTAAATTTGCAGATTTTGAATTTATTTGAATTTAAGAGGTAATATGGATACCGGGACTTTAATGAACGGACAAAATGCTGATAACGGAAATTTCAGCTTTAAGATATTTCTCATGTCGATTCTGACTGTGGCCATGCCGATTGCACTGCAGAATCTTCTCTCGACAACTGCTTCGATGGTTGACACGGTGATGATAGGAAGTCAGGGTGAAAGTGCTGTTGCAGCTGTGGGCATATGCTCCCAGGTGACGAGCCTTTTCTTCTCGAGCTACTACGGCTTTGCGGGCGGCTCGATACTCTTCCTCTCCCAGTACTGGGGAGTCAAAAACCACAAGGGCATTAACAGGGCCTTCGGACTTGCGGCCTCATGCATGCTCATGGTAAGCCTTATCTTCGGAGTCACAGCCGTATGCGCGCCACAGTTCATACTCGGAATCTACACCGACAAGGCTTCCCTCATAGAAGTTGGTCTTCCATACATGAGGCTTGTTGGATTCTCATTCCCCTTCATAGTGCTGAACATGATACTCTCTTTCCTTTTGAGGAGCACCGACAGGGTGAGGATTCCGCTCGTATGCTCGATTGCGGGACTTGTCGTGAACTTTATCCTCAACTGGACTCTCATCTACGGCCGTTTCGGTCTGCCGAAGCTCGGTGTTGCGGGAGCAGCCATCGGCACTCTATGCTCAAGCATTGTGAATTTCCTGCTTCTGCTCTTCTTTGTGCTGAGAGACAGGGAGACTGTCACGCTCAAGCTCTCATGGATGTTCTCCTGGAAGGGCTTTGTGCCGGAATTTTTCAAAAAATGCGCCCCGATAATCTGCAACGAGCTTCTCTACGGCATAGGTCAGATGTTCATAAACATTGTAATGGGGCATCAGGACGAGAGCGCTATAGCTGCCACTGCGGCATTCAGGGTGCTTGAGGGCTTCGTCTTTGCGTTCTTCGGAGGTCTCGCCAACGCTTCCTCCGTCATAGTCGGCCGTGAGGTCGGAGCAGGCCGCCACATGCTCGCCTACAAATATGTCAAGGGCTTCTCCACCCTCTGCCCGCTGATAACCTTTGCGATTGTCGGCATAATGTTCCTTCTGAACAGGCCGCTCTACTCGCTCTTCGGCCTCGGTGATGAGGCTCTCGAATACGGAAAATACATGCTGCTCATCTACCTTGCAGCCGGAACCGTCAGGACCTGCAACTACATACAGAATGAATGCTACCGCTCCGGCGGAGACCCGCTCTTCGGCACGGTCCTTGAGATAACCTGTCTTTTCACGATAAGCGTACCTTTCACATGGGTTTCGGGAATGGTCTTCCACATGCCTTTCCTCGCTGTATTCGCCTTTGTATACACCGATGAGCTGATAAGGCTCTTCTTCGAGATACGCCACACCCGCTCCGGCAAATGGGTCAAGCCCGTCACCGATGAGGGCAAGGCCGCAGTTCCGGGATTTTTAAAGTCTTTGGGGAGAAAGGCTTAAGGCTGACTTTCAGCCTGCGCATTACCTCATCCGTCTGAACCGTTGGTTCACATGCCTCCCGGAGGGGAAGGCTTCAAACATTTTTCCCTCACACTCTCTTGTAAACAAAACCCGGCTGTGATAATATCGTCTTGCCGCAGAACGGAAATGAGAGCTGACTGCCTCTTGTCAATTGCCAATTGCGCATTGTCCTTTTCCGTGCTGCTTAAAAATACTCCAAATGACTGAAAGAAGGAAAGAAAATGAAAGCGCCGATAACATTTGCGATAGCCGGTTTCGGCAGCAGGGGAAGCACCTATGCCTCCATGGCAGACATGTTCCCAGAAAAAATCAAAGTGGTCGCTGTGGCAGACATTGACCCTGAGAAGGTTAAGAAGGCAAAGGAGATGTACAGTCTGCCGGACGAGATGTGTTTCTCCTCCGCAGAGGAAATGCTTGCCCGGCCAAAGCTTGCCGATGTGGTATGCATCTGCACGATGGACAGACAGCACGTTGACCAGGGTATACCTGCCCTTGAGAGAGGCTATGACATTGTCCTCGAGAAGCCTATCTCCCCTGACCTTGAGAAGTGCAAGGAGATGCTTGCTGCAGCGGAGGGCACAAAATCAAGGATAATCGTCTGCCATGTGCTGAGATACACGGCCTTCTACAACATGCTCTATGATCTCATCCACGAGGGAAGAGTCGGTGATGTTGTCAGCGTGACGGCAAACGAGAATGTCGCCTACTGGCATCAGGCTCACTCATTCGTCAGGGGCAACTGGAGGAACTCAAAGGAGTCAAGCCCGATGATACTTCAGAAGTGCTGTCACGACATGGACATTCTCCTGTGGCTGACGGGCAAGACGGTAAAATCCGTAAGCTCCTTCGGCTCCACAAGGCTCTTCAAAAAGGAATGCGCTCCCGAAGGCGCAACCCCATACTGCATGGGCGGCTGCAAGGCTAAGGAAAACTGCGTATTTGATGCCGAGAAGATATACGTCAAGAATGAAAAGACGGGCATAGAGCACACCTTAAGCTTCATGAGCGAGGTTCTCGCCGTGCACCCAAGCGTTGAGACCATTTATGACGCGATAAAGACAGGTCCTTACGGCAGATGCGTCTACATGTGCGACAATGATGTAGTCGATCATCAGGTCATCAACATGGAGATGACAGACGGCAGCACGATAAACTTCACGATGTGCGCTTTCACCGAGAACTGCTACAGATACATTCACATAATGGGCACGGCCGGCGAGATAACCGCCGACATGAAGTCAAATGTCATCACGGTCGAGACCTTCGGTCAGCCTAAGGAGGAGATTGACGTTAAGCTTCTCTCAGCCGACCTCAAGGGTCACGGAGGCGGTGACAGCGGCATGATAAGCGAATTTGTCGACATGCTGATAAACGAGGAAGAGCCGAACCACCGCACCACAAGCCTTGAGCGCAGCATGGAGAGCCACTTCGTTGCGCTTGCCTCAGAGGAGTCAAGGTTAAACGGCGGCAGGGTCATTGACATGGCTGAGTACAAGAAGATTCACTGATTTTCAGTGTTCAGTGGTTAGTTGTCAGTTGTCAGTGGTTAGTGGTTAGTGTTCAGTCGGCAGTTGTCAGTGAGCAGTTGTCAGCGGGCAGTTGTCAGCGGGCAGTGATTGGTATTCAGTGGTCCGTGGCCGGTGATTAGCGGTCAGTGGATAGAACTGTAAATGACAATATGGCACAAATCACGGCTGAACGCCGACAGAAAACAGCAGAAAAATATGGAGCATGATGGCGGATGACCGTTTCTCATGCTCCATTTTTCATTGGAATTTATTTTTTCTCCGGGCTGTCAGCTTCTTTGCGCAATCGGGATGCAGCTGCTCAGATTACACCGCCTGACGGTCTCTCAAAATCATCGGCGAAAGCATAGAAGGCGCCTGTGCTGTTCGGATATGTATCCACAAGATAGCAGTAATCACTGTCGGCATACACACGGATAACCGCCTTTATCCTGACCGTATAGGTCGTTATATGCAGGAAGGAAGTGTATATTTCAACTATCTGTCCCGGTCTGTAAATAGGAAGACCCCATTTTGTCTCCGCTGCTGTATCGCCGTAGTCGCCGCCATTAACTCTGCTGAGCATATCATCGTTCATTGTCTTCATTGTAAATGCTGTCATGTTGTTTTCCTCCGCTATAGCTTCATTTAAGATTGTTAAATCTGTATCAATCGGGTCTGTGTTTTCTTTTCTTGAAGCTATTCTAACAGAAGATGTGTTGCTGAACTGTTGCACTGAAAAAAATAAAGTGCCGGAAAGCGGCACTTTTTTACTGTCACAGATTCTCTCCATAATATCCATGGGAAGAATACTTTGACCACATCTCAAACATGACTATGTAGTTTTTCTTTATGTACTGCTGAATTATCCTGAGGTCCTTGTCGGATACTGTCCCTCTTCTCTGCACCACTGTATCGCCGTTTGATTTTATGAAAAGCTTTGCGGAGCCGCTTTCGGTAAGCTTTGTGTCACTTGCGTGAGCATGCATGCATTCAACGGTACATGCCATGGTAAAATAGATATAGTATCCCGCAACCTTGAAAGGAAAATACTTAGGCACTACGGACCTCCATAAATTCTATGTTGTTAACATAATATGCCTCAGCAAGCGCCTGACGGCTGTCATCCATAGTAGTTTCTATCATCTCTCCCTCACTGCTGAGGACACAGGCTTCATCGGGATTTTCAAGATTCAGCACCCTGACAAAGCCATTTTCGGTCTTTGTGAAGGCATAGCCCGCTACTATTAAATCGGCTTCCCTCGCAATTTTTTCAAGCATCTCATCTGTCATATTCTCTCACCTCAACAGTTCTGATATTTGAAAGAAACTTTTGCGGATCAATATACAGATCCTCAAGTATTGGGACAAGGTCTATGTAATCCTCAACCGGTTCATCCTGCTGACTGTAATAGGCATTCACAGTCATATATCCGTTATCCCACTGTGTCACCTCGGCTATTCTTACGAGTGAATAAGGGCCCCTGAAACGCACCGTTCTGCCCTTTGCCGCAAAAGCTATGATGTCACGCTCATTGCTGAGATAAGCCGTACTGTCCATTCGGGTCCCTCCTTCTGCAGGTCTTTCTCTCTATCAAGATTATATCATCGCAGGATAAAAAAATAAAGTGCCGGAAAGCGGCACTTTACAAAAAATATGGGGAGTTGTATGAACACAAACCTGTAATCTTTTTTGAATCAGAACCTTACATATGTTGATGTAAAGCCTGTGCTGAAAAGCTCAGCGGACTGCATCTTGTGAGTTCTCTCAACGAAAACCTTCTCAACCTTCTCTGTCTTTCTGAAGATGTTAAATAACTTTTTCATGATTTTTCCTCCATAAATACTTTAAAATATTTTTATCATAAAGCTTCATAAAGGGAAGCCCTCACCTTATTGTCCATAGTTCGTGAACATTTGTCTTTAATCAGTCCTTGAACTATGGCCAGATTATAGTACAAAGTTCTGAATTTGTCAACACCCCCTGTTTTGGCGTTTTTGACCCCAATTCAGGCGGAATTTGCAGTTTTCAACATCATTTAATTCTGATTTTATCCTGCTAAAATGCTAAACGGAAAAAGCAGCTGAATTAAAGCCGGACGGTAAATTCAAATTTAACCGGATTTTCGTCAATTCCGGTGACCGGCCGTGAGCAGCCGTGAAATTTTATTTTCCAAAAATTCATCACCCGGAAAAGGGCAGATTGACAAATCATAAACAATCAAAAATCCTGCAAAAAACCTTCAAAAAATAAAAATGAAAAAAATTTGCAAAGTGAAAAATATTTTTTGTGGCTGAGAACCACTTGAAACCCCTTTCCGCCTATCGGCGGTATTTCCGAACGAGCAAAGCGAAGTTGGACACCTTGGCAAGGAGGATAGGCTATTTTCCTGCCAACAAGCTTTCCCCTCTGGGGAAGTGTGGATAAATCTAAGATTAAGACGGATGAGGCAAACGTAAGCGCTTTGCGCTGACCTCCTCAGTCTTGCCTATCGGCAAGCCAGCTCCCCCAAAGGGGAAGCCTTTGGCAGTGTGAGAAGCCTTCCCCTCTGGGGAAGGTGGCCGAACCGCAGGTTCAGACGGATGAGGTCATAAAGCTATCGCTGACATCAAAACTCTCCGAGTTTCCCCTTTGTCACTTCGTGATATTTCCGTACGAGCAAAGCGAAGTTGGATACCTTGGCAAGGAGGATAGGCTATTTTCCTGCCAACAAGCTTTCCCCTCTGGGGA
>R21__coassemble_1591_pt1 | contig 15005 bp, 10 predicted proteins | sample R21__metabat2_high_PE_066 | metagenome-assembled genome bin R21
CTCTGTGTAAGAAGGAGTAGTTCTTACATAGTAACCATCATCATCATACTCTTCTGTACCGCAATTTTCGCAGTAGACTGTGAAGTGAAGGTTGCCGCTTTCATCTATGCTGAAGTCTTTTGAACAAAGATAAGTGTGATTGTTCGGATTCACATCATCACTTGTGTAAATACACTCCTCAAAGTAAGTATTCCCATCAGGGAGTGTTTCATCGGGCACGCCGTAATAATAATCATATGACTTCTCGCAGCATGTAGAAGACTCTAATGAACGATCAGAATCATAATAATCAGCTGCAGTGAATCTCTTCTCTGTTAAATTTGTGCAGTCAAGGCACTTATAAACAAGAACAAGATTATCGCCATCTATATAGGCATTGTACCGCTCATAGCTGTGCTCGCACTTATCCCTATCTTTTAAAGTAAATGGATAGTTTTCAAAACCGCATGGAGCTTCAGGCTTGATGTAATAATCATGGCAATCTTCTAAATCTGAATTCTCATAAACCGTATAATCATCCGATGTCAGAGATACTGTCTTGAGAATTGTCCCGCAGCCTGTGCAATAAAGCTCATATGTGGCACTGCCATCTTCATAATTGAGAATAAAGTTCTGCGGTAAGACATTGTAGTGGTTTTCAGGATTGAACGCTGAATTCTCATCTACAAACTTTTCATAAATATGAATACCGTATGTAGAATCACCATAAGTATATTCATAGCTGTCATAGGTATATTCTGTATAAGCTTTGGTGCAGCATGTAGCAGATGGTGCATAAACATTAAAGTCACTCAAAGGCAGAGTGATCTTATCACTTAACAAAGTATGGCAGAGTGCACACTCTAAATAGAAATAAGCATTATCTTCATCGACTGAAAAATCGGTGTATGTAAGACCGCTGTCATGAGGACAAGCAATTTTCTGGATAATAAGGGTTATTTCTGAAGTTTCCGTAGCGTCAATAGCGCATATACCTATTTCATAGGTATTATAAGCTGAGAAATAATTTTCTATACAGAAATTCTTATCATTTTCATAGTTATCATATGCAACACAATCAAGAGTTGCATATGTATCTAGCTCAGACACAGTGTATATCTTATACATGCTGTCAGCGTCCGGAGTAAATGAGTAATAAGTGAAATCAGAATTTACACTTATGGTGTTCCTGCCAACATAAACAGCCGGCAGCGTGGTATCTGAAATCTCAACACTATCATTCAGCTGAGGTTCTGAGACAGACTCCTCCTCTATCTCGACAGCTTCAGACTCAGCTTCCTCTGCCGGGGTCTCTTCGATCTCCTCTATCTCGATATTCTCGAGAGCCGGAGTTTCTGTGCTTTCCTCAACTGCTTCTGCCTGCTCCTCTGACAGCTCGACAGGCTCGGCAGACTCAGATGCTACTTCATCAGCCATAGAAGCAAGCGGCATTGATGAAACTGACATGCTGAGTGCAAGAATGAGGGACAGAACTTTTGCGATTTTCCTCTTCATACAGTTTTTCCTTTCTTAGAAATACATTTGATGAAATATAAAAAGCCACCTTCAGAAACAGCTTAAACAGCCGCTGAAGATGGCAAAACTAACCTATATTTAATTGAGATAAAAGCAAAAAGGGCGCAACTATGCCTGTAGCCTGTAGCCTGTAGCCTGTAGCCTGTAGCCTGTAGCCTGATTATACATAGTGTCCTCCCATTGTCAAGGCTTTATAAAAATTTCAATGATTATATCATTGATTACAGAGATATGCAAGCGAAATTTTTGTAGATGTTCTATAAATTAGCGGACAAAACAAAAAGCAAGTCATGCGGGGAAATTATTTATGAAGCTATAAATCAATAAGGGCCGTATTCACTAACGAAAGTAAATACAGCCCTTAAAGTGGTCGAGGTGACGGGATTCGAACACGCGACCTCTGCGTCCCGAACGCAGCGCTCTACCAAACTGAGCCACACCTCGATAAAAAAGCCCCGATGATAATCGAGGCCTTGGCTGCGGAACTAGGATTCGAACCCAGACATACAGAGTCAGAGTCTGCTGTGCTACCCTTACACAATTCCGCAATTTCCTGTTGAGTCACTCAACAATGACTATTATACTCATTCAGGGAAGTTTGTCAAGCTAAAAATTAAATTTTCAATCAATTTCAGGCTGTTCAGACTTGCATACCCTGAGATAAGCACCCTGCTTCACATGGTGATCGGTTCGCACATAAACTGTTCTTGTAGGATGCGGAGCAACTTCGATTGGATTCATCTCCTCATCATACATCTCATCAAGATTTATCTCATAAACATCACTGCCGGGCTCAAGCACATCAGCCTTCTGTCCTCTAAAGAAGCGGTTGCGCTGAGAAAGTGCTGCCAATTTATTCTGTTCATCATAACCGATACACACAGCTACAACCTCATAGCTGCGTATATATGAGCCGGTATCGGTCCTCTGCCCCGGCTCTGAACCAAGATAAAATCCAGTGCTGTACTCACGATGGCTTATTTTTTCGACTTCGTTTCTTATCCACCCTGGCAGCTGTTTACCGGGATTGTCATATGTGAAGTCAATAGCTCTGCGATAAGCATTGGTCATACAGGCGACATAATATGCAGATTTCGCACGACCCTCAATCTTCAGGCTTGTAATACCGCAGTCAAGTATTTCGTTCAGGTAATCTATCATGCACATGTCCCTTGAATTCATGATAAAAGTCTTGCCCTTATCTTCCTGAATATCAAAGTACTGCCCTTCACGCTTGCCTTCACTCAGTGTATACTCCCAACGGCACGGCTGAGCGCAATCACCGCGATTTGCGTCTCTTCCGGTAAGGTAGCTTGAGAGCAGACATCTTCCCGAAAAAGACACGCACATAGCACCATGAACAAATGCCTCTATTTCAAGATCGGCAGGAGTTTTTTCTCTTATCTCCTTAATTTCAGGAAAGGAGAGCTCTCTTGCAAGGACCACGCGTTTGGCACCCATCTGATAGAATGCATTCGCTGTTTCGTAATTTATTACTCCGGCCTGAGTAGAAATATGTATATCTACAGTTGGAGCATACTTGCGGGCTAACTGCATAACGCCTATATCAGCTATTATGAACGCATCAACGCCGATTTCGGCACAATAAGTCAAAAACTGCGGAAGCTCATCAAGCTCATCATTATGAGGGATCGTATTGCAGGTAACATGCACCCTGACACCTTTCTCATGGCAGAGCTTAACTGCCTTGAGAAGCTCTTCATCTGTAAAATTGGAAGGGGCTGCCCTCATGCCGAAGGACTTTCCGGCAAGGTAAACGGCGTCGGCGCCATAATTAAGTGCCGACTCAAGCCGTTCCATATCTCCTACCGGAGCTAACAATTCAGGTTTTATCATAAGCAAGATTCCTTGATGTCAAATTAGGCGAGTCCCGCTGTAACGAGATTCTGCTGATGCTCCCAATAGCTGGAAGCGTAATATGGCTTGCCTTCACTGTCGTGGCAGAAGTAGTAGTAATATGCTCCTGCGGAATTCGGGTTAACGGCAGCTCTGATAGCATCGATTCCGGGATTGCATATAGCTCCGGCCGGCAGACCTGTAATAGTATAAGTATCGTAAGAAGACTCAAATCCCTCAGGAGCATCCTCTGAGTCTGAATAAGGATAATATACTGTACTGTCCATGCCAAGATTATAAATCTCGTAATACATGCCTGTCTCAAGTCTGTTATAGATTATAGCAGAAATCATGTACATATCCTCGGTATTTGCGGCCTCTGCCTGTATCAAAGAAGCTATTGTTATTATCTGATCCATGGTATAGTTGGAGTTTTCAATCTTTGTCACTATATCGGATGTAACCCGCTTCTGATAGTTATAGAGGAATTTACCGATTACCGAGTCGATATCATCATCAACATAGAATGTATATGTATCGGGGAAAAGATATCCCTCGAGCTTATAGTACTTGCCCTCACCTGTTCCAAGGTATCCGATCATATCATATTTATCATATGCATCCGAATTGCAAGCCTCGAGGAACTCGTCAGCTGAAACAACGCCGTTCTCTTCAAGTCTTTCTGCGATTTCCCTGGCTGTCATGCCCTCCTGGAAGGTGATTGTCACGGTCTGCACCTCTGTATCACCGGCCTGAAGTTTGTTTATGATTGCCTCATAGTCCATATTGGTTGAAAGCTCATAGGTCCCCGACTCAAAATACTCCATTTTGGTAGTAAGGTCACAGTAAAGCTTGAAGAACTCAGGTTCATCTATGGCTCCTGCGCTGTCGAGTATATCGGCAAGCTGTGTAGAAGTAACATTGTCAGGAATCAGTACGGTCGTTGTTCCTTCTTTTCTCGTGACAGCAAGAAAATCATTGCTGCCGCCGATGAGATAAGTGGAAATCGACAGACCGACAAGTATGACCATCAGCAGCCACATCAGTCTGAATATTCTCTTATTCTTATGAGACTTTATCTTATCCCTCTTCTTATGCTCCTTCTTATCGCTTTTCTCCCTGGAATCATCGACATAGGGATTCAGCTCATCATAATCCTCTTCAAGGACATCCGGTGTAAACTTTATTCTCTGTGAACCATTTATGCTTGACAGTGTCTCATCGGGATCGGAAAAGCTTTCATCATCAAAATTCACATGAAAGTTATCTATATCAGGACGCGGTGAATCGCCATAATTTCTGTTATCACTCATTATACTTAAACATTCCTTTCAGCGGGCATCATACATACTGCATGGAAGCTCTGTGCTTCGCAGCCTCGTCTTCCGAAACAAGTATCTCTACGATCCTGTATCCAAAAAGCAGCGCAGCTCCGGCGCCCTTGCCTGTTATGATCTTCCCGTCAACAGTCACGGATTCTCCCGTATAATCGGCTTTTGCAAGCTCCTTTGCAAAGCCCGGCGCACAGGTTGCTTTTCTTCCGTCAAGCAGTCCCATATGCGCAAGAATGGATGGTGCGGCGCATATTGCAGCCACATACCTTCCGTTTTCATAACAATACCTTACCGCACTCTTTACCGTATCATCTGCCTCAAGGTTATATGTTCCCGGAAGTCCTCCCGGCAGCACGACCATTTCTGCGTCGGTGATATTCAGCTCACTTATCTCAATATCCGCAGTCACAGTCACCTTATGGGAACCTGTAACGGTTTTACCTGTAACACCGACTGTACAAACATCAAGTCCTGCTCTCCTCATTATATCAACGGGAGCAACAGCTTCAATCTCCTCACAGCCATCGGCAAGAAACACATATATCATAAATTCTTATCCTCCTTTATCAGGCTCAGCACATTTTTCATGACATCCCTGTGGATATCCGGGACAGCTCTCGGGTTCGCTCCGTCATCGCACCTGACTATCATCCACCCGAACTTTTCCGCCGCATAAGCAGCAGCTCTCCGGCACTTCTCAAGGTATGCGGTATCCTTCTCGTGGATATCCTTCCTTGATTCATTTCCGCCATATCTTGAGCTCAGAAGCTTCTGGCTTACTTCAGGAAGCATATCAAGATATATTACCATATCGGGCTCAGGCAGGCCCATCTTTGAGAACTCGAGATCACAGAGCCACGCAGAAAAGTCATCCCACTCGGCTTCGTCAAGCTTTGAAAGCTGATAAGTCAGATTGGATGTAGTATATCTGTCGGCAAGTATGAGCTTCTCGCTCAGATAATCCTTACCCCACACTTTTTTATAGCTTGCAAACCTGTCTACAGCATAAAATGTGGAGGCTGTCCAGGCATTTACGCTTTCCGCTTTATCGCCGAACTCTCCGGCAAGATACATCCTCACAAGAGATGACGATGGGGATTCATAGTCCGGAAAAGTGACTTTTCTTACCGGTATATTTTCAGAACACAGCGCTTCAAAAAGCAGCCTTGTCTGGGTTTCCTTTCCGCTTCCGTCAAGTCCTTCTATAACAATCAAACTCATTCTTTCTCCAATACAGCAGGCACTCAAAGATTTCTGAACTTCTCCCTGACAAGCGCCGCCTTCCCGCAGGACATCTTTCCCTCGGGGCAGGGGCCGTTTAAGCAGGAAGGTCCCATTGAATTAAATAAATGCGGTGCCGCCTTTCTCACTTCACGCAGCATAGCCGTTGCAAGCTCCCTTATCTCCCACTGAGCTCTGTTACAGCATCTGATGGCAAAGAAATTTTTGAGGCTCCTTGCATTCATGGTGCAGACCATTTTGGTTGTACACGCATTCGGAAGAACAAACCTTGCATCCTCTATGGCCTTTTTCTCGGCTTTTTTTGAAGCATCCTTTTCACTCAGTCCCTGACTGAGGAAATCTTCATAATGCTTCTTTTTGAGTATTTCAGTCAGTCGGTCGTAGTGATCCTGATCCTCTCTCATTGCGCTCAGAAATTCCTCTTTTGCTGAGGGAATCGACTCAATCTCGGGAGGCAGCACAAATTCAAACGCATTCTCTGCTACATACCGCTGGCTCTGCACGCTGAAGGATGCCAGTCTGTGTCGGGTAATCTGAGCAAGAAGCGAGCGTGACACTCCCTCAATGCCAAAGGTAAAGACGGCATGCTCTATCGGACTTTCGTGGCCTATTTCCGAAAGCATATCTATGAATGAAGCTGTCTTTTCTTCTGTAAGGCCATCTTTAATCGTATCTATCTCAGCCGGAGAATAGCAGAGCTTCGCCGCACAGGCTATGGTCTGCTCAGGATCCGGAGTATATGCTAAAAGCTGTACATTCATTTTGGGGGCTCCTTATCTGTTTCACAGTTACAGTAAATTATAATCTACGCAAAAGATAAAAGCAACAGCAGCGGCTGAATTTTGCAGGGATTTTGTGAGAACCGGGCTTCTATAAATTTTATGCATAAACTGCAGAGCTGCGAAGTCGGTGAAGATTTCCAAAGCAAAAAAGCCACGGCTATTTTTTATCAGAACTGTATCTCTCCTTCTCGTAGCTGCGATGAAGCTCTGTATCTGCAAGGCCTGCGGAGCATTCAATTTCAGCAGGAGTTTCCCAAGCCTGAGGAGTATATTTTCTGCTTCTCACTGCCCGTATATATTTTCGCCGAACCTTGGAAAACGAGCGAAAATATTTTTTTAACCCAAAGCCGAAATCAGATTGTCCGGATATATTATCTTCCGCTTTTTCTATTGATTCAATAACATCATTTTCCCGGGTAACCGGCTGGTTTCTGAATAATATTGATATACGATACAGCCCATAAAAAATCAGTGGGACTGAAACTATTACTGTCAGCACTGTAGCAATCGTGCCAATAAGGTTCCAGTCTATTATTCCGGTATATTCAGGCGCTATTTCTTCGAGTGAAAACTCCTGCATTTCACCTCCGGAATACTGAACAGAGTCTGAGGCCTGAACTGACGGCACTGATACCGATGTATTTTCTTCCAGCTTAATCTCGTGAAAGCTGTATCCAAAAAATATTCCTGCGAAGCCTATCGCAGCAGCCAGAACAAATGCCGCAAAATTAAATTTCATCAAATTCTGCCTGAGACGTATTCCCGGAAAATCTGACATTTCGTGATTCAGATTTATGTATTCATTTACTTTTCTTATCTGTCTGTAAAGAGCGGTTATGAGAAGATAGATAAAAGCAGAATAAACCGCATAAGCCTGCATAAGAACCAGGCCATAAACACCGCCGGCTGCATAAGGAATAATAAAAGCGGCAAGCCCTGCATAATGAGGAGAATCCAGCACCGAAATTGAGTGTTCCAATCTAGAAAAAAATCTGAAAAAGAAAAGTGCAATTGAAATAATCCCCAGAACATAAGAAAACAGACAGCAGATTCCTGTTACCACAAGTGCCAGAAGGCCATAAGCCCATGTTCTATTTAAAATTCTTATTCCTATGTAAGAAAGGATAACAGGTATTGCCACAGCAAAGCAAGCTGCGAATGTAGAATAAGAAGAATCATTTCCTATAACCTGCAATGGAATTAAATATAGATTACTTAAAATAAGTATAATATGCAATAACGGCATAATTATAAACATTATTCTGCTTAGAACTCCAAAACGATCTTTAATTCCCTTCATAATACTCCCAGAATATTACATCTTGCCTGCTTACAACAGGATCCGATATCACAGGTTTTTCATTTTTGTAAGGCACTATAATAAATGCCTTCTCAGCCATATCTTTTATAATCCCTGAAGCAGGACACGAATGAATATTTTTTGTGATAAGAATAATATTTTCCGATCCTGAAATTTCACTGTCATATTTCTCAAAATCCGGGTACGTCTTAATCTCAGCCTTTGCAAGAAATGTTAAGCAGGTTTTCACAGAACCTATCCTTGCCTGGTAAATATCATCGCCTGTCAGGCAGTCTTTCATATTGCTTATAAGACGGACCTGTATTCCCGTCAATATAAATCTCTCACAAAGCGATGCTGTTAATCTTATGCACTCCTCATTCAGATCATAATCATCAGATGTGGAGTCATCTGAATAATCAAGAATTACTGTTACTTCTTTCTTCTCCGTAGATGAATATTTGTTAACCACAAGAGAAGATGATTTCGCGCTGGCTTTCCAGTTTATCGTCTTAACAGAGTCACCGGGGATATAATCTCTGATGCCGTTAAACTCAAATGGATCTTCTATCAATCTCTTACTTGATGACAGGTCACCATTAAGCACTTTATACAGAGGATTCAGTCTTCGACTTGATATTCTCAATGGGTAGACTGTGATAAAAGCACTTTGCTTTACTACCTCGCCGAGCTTTTTCTTCAGAATTAAATCATAAGAAGTAATTCCTGCTGAGTCAATATCATAGACTCCTCTTCTCATACAGATAAGTGCATGGCGTCTTGTAATCTGCTGTCGGCTTCCAAGAGAAAATATATCTCTTCTGTAAAGCTTATCGGAAACAATATTATTTTCCTTGTTTTTGAATCTCAGATTTCTGCTCAGGTTAAAATCAACCTCAAGTATCGGCACAGGCACTATCTTCTTATTCTTTATTACTTCTTCAAGGAACACGGTATCGGTTTCATAAACTTCCTTGCTGCTGAAACTAAGAGTTACAGATAAATTTTCTGACCAGTTTTTCCTATAAAAGCGATTGAGCAAAAAGATAGTAATAAATATTACAGCAAGCGCAAGTATTATTGTCATATTACTTAGTCCACTTCTCTGTAGGCACAGGGACACTTTTAAGAAGATTCTCTATAATTTGCTCCTGTTCTTTTACAGAATTCACAGAACCGGAAACTGATATCCTGTGAGACAGTACCGGAACAGCGACTACTTTAATATCCTCAGGAACAAGATAATCTCTGCCGTTCAGGGCAGCATATGCTCTTGAAGCATTCATGAGCGCAAGAGTTCCTCTTGGCGATATTCCGGCCTCCACATTAGCCATGGACCTCGACATCTGAGAAAGCGAAACTATATAATCGGCAAGCTGAGGGTGAACATATACATTTTTAACAGCCCTGCACAATATGTTAATATCTTCAGTTGTACAAACAGGCTCAAGAGATTCAAGCGGCTCATCACTTTCAAACCTTTTAAGAAGCAGCAGTTCTTCTTCCTTCGAAGGGTTTTCCATTGAAATTCTCATAAGAAATCTGTCAAGCTGTGCTTCGGGAAGTGGATAAGTTCCGAGAGTTTCTATCGGATTTTCAGTAGCAATTACAAAAAACGGCTTAGAGAGCTTGTAGGTGTTGTTATCAACTGTTATCTGATTTTCAGCCATACATTCAAGAAGGCAGGACTGAGTCCTTGGGGCCGCACGGTTTATCTCATCGGCGAGGAGTATATTGCAGAAAGCAGGTCCTTTCCTGAAGATAAAGGATGAGGCAGACTGGCTGTAATAATTTATTCCTGTCACATCAGACGGAAGCAAATCCGGTGTAAACTGAATTCTCTTAAACTCAGCAGATACGGATCTTGCAAGACTTTTAGCAAGCACTGTCTTACCTGTGCCCGGGAGATCCTCTATAAGCACATGTCCCCCCGATATCAATGCTGTGAGAACAAGTGAAATTGTCCTGTCCTGACCTATTATCACTTTCTTAATGTTTTCAGTAATCTTTTCTATCAAATCAGTCATGTAAACTCCAATATCAGAAAAACCGCAAACCTTTGTGTCTGCGGTTTTTCATTTCTATTCATTTATTTAAGTGTGCATTATAACAGAGCCTTTGTATCTCTTGCGATGACAAGCTCTTCATTTGTCGGTACAACATAAACCTTAACCTTGGAATCAGCTGTAGAGATAAGAGCTTCTTTTCCGCGGAGGCCGTCGTTTGCCGCTGCATCAAAGTCAACTCCAAAGACCTTCAGACCCTCGCAAATTCTCTGACGAAGTGAGCACTGATTCTCTCCGAGACCTGCGGTAAATGTGATGACATCAACTCCGCCAAGAGCAGCAACATAAGAGCCGATGTACTTCTGAATCTGATAAACAAGCATCTTGTGAGCAAGTATGGCTCTCTCGTTTCCTGCTTCCTCAGCGGCTGATACATCCCTGTCATCACTTGAAACACCGGATATACCGAGAAGTCCGGACTTCTTGTTGAGGATGTTGTCCATCTCCTTAGCGGAAAGACCTTCCTTCTCCATGATGAATGTTACAACAGAAGGATCAAGTGAACCGGAGCGTGTACCCATAAGGAAACCGTCAAGCGGTGTAAGACCCATTGTTGTGTCGATAACCTTGCCGCCGTCAATAGCAGTGATGGAGGAACCGTTGCCAATGTGGCATGAAATTATCTTGAGATCCTTTATGTCCTTGCCCATGATCTCGGCAACACGATTGGAAACATAACGGTGAGATGTGCCGTGGAATCCGTAGCGCCTTACGCTGTACTTCTCATAATACTCATAAGGTACTGCATACATGTATGCTTCTTCAGGCATTGTGGAGTGGAATGAAGTATCAAAAACAGCTACCTCAGGAACATCCTTGCCGAAAACCTCAAGGCATGCTCTTATGCCCTGAACATTGGCGCTGTTGTGAAGAGGTGCAAGCGGGATGAGAGATTCGATGCCTGCTATGACATCCTCATTGATTCTGACAGACTCACTGAAGAGAGCACCGCCCTGAACAACTCTGTGTCCGACAGCCGCAATCTCGCTGAAATCCTTGATTACACCCATCTCAGGGTCGGCTATAGCGGCCTTTACCTGCTGGAATGCATCAGCATGAGTCTTCATGACAACATCATAAGACTTGGATTTGCCGTCAGCAGTCTTGTAGCTGAACATGCCCATGTCAAGTCCTATTCTCTCGCAGTTTCCTTTGCAGAGCATCTGCTCATTGTCCATATCAATAAGCTGATACTTCAGTGAAGAAGAACCGGCATTGATAACTAAGATTTTCATGTGTCTAATCCTCCGTACAATCATTAATCAACTTGATTATGTATACAAGTTTATATTATAATAATACAAGAATATTAAAAATTCAAGGAAAACATTGAAGCGTGAACTTCAGCCGCCGTAAAATAAATTTTTGAAAGTGCAAAGTCAACTACCCACCACCTAAAGGTAGTGGGCTTGTAACTATCCAGTAGTTTTAACGATTAAATATCTCCTACCTTTAGTCGTTAGGCAAGCTCAAAGTGATGTTACATCGCAGGGTGGTTGACAACACCCATTGTACACGAGATATGCTCGCATACAACTGTATCAGGTACTAAACTTCCCATGCCGTACAGTCGGTTAATATACGTTTAAGATTTTACATTACACACGATTAGATGTAAAAACCTCATATCTTAACTTGTCAATGTTCGAAGAGTGCCTTTGACTTAGAAACTATCTCACGATAGTATCAGTCTAACGGTTTTCTCTGTAAGAATATTATAGCATGGAAGTTTAATATTTGCAATCCACAAGGCTCCTCCCACCTCCCAAGGGAAGTGGGTTTACGCCCACAAAAACGAAAGGATTTTATTTATGAAACATACTGTAGGGATTGTCTGTGAATTTAATCCTTTTCACACCGGTCACAGATATCTGATTGAAGAGATAAAAAAGAAATATGACTGCCGGATTGTCTGCGTTATGTCGGGAAATTTTGTGCAGAGAGGCGATATTGCCATATTGGATAAATACAGCCGCTGCGAGATGGCGCTGAAAAACGGAGCCGACCTTGTACTGGAGCTGCCGGTGAGATTTGCTTTGTCGAGCGCTGAAGGCTTTGCCTCAGCTGCAGTCAAGCTGCTTAAATCTGCCGGATGCAACATGCTCGGCTTCGGAGCCGAAACTGACTCTGCCGAAAAGCTCTGTATTCTTGCAGGCTTTCTTTCCTCGGAAGAGTTCAGAATCGCAGTAAAAACGGCAGAAGCGAAAAATCTCCCGTTTCCGGCGATAAGAGAAAAGATTATAAAGGAAAAGCTTGGCGATGAGCTTGCAGAGCTTATAAAAACACCCAATAATATTCTCGCTGTAGAGTATATAAAAGCAATTATCATGCTGAAAGCAGATATGGAACCAGTCGCTGTCAAAAGGCTGGGAGCAGACCATGATGACCCGGGCGCAAATAATAATATCGCTTCGGCTTCTTTCGTTCGAATGTTAATTAACGAAAATAAAGCTTTCGAAAGCTATGTACCGGAATCATGCTCAGAAATTATCAGAAGCAGGATGTCTGAGATGAGCATGCCTGCCGATATAAAGAATCTTGAGCGTGGAATTCTGGCCTTTTTCCGAACAGCTTCACCGGCTTATCTGCAGCATGTACCCGGAATAAGCGAAGGCCTCGAGAATAAGCTTATTGAGGAATCCCAAAGCTCCTCTTCCCTTGCCGAATTGTGTGAGAAAGTAAAATCAAAGCGTTATACTCTCTCAAGAATCAGAAGACTAGTCCTCTGCGCTTATCTCGGAATAACAGATGCTGAAAAGGACAGCGATAGCATGAGCCTTGAAGCTTATGTAGAAAAATACTGTCCTTACCTGAGACTCCTTGGAATGAATTCAGAAGGAAGGGAGATACTTTCCTCAAAAAGCAATACTCTCCCCATAGTCACCTCATATGCCGACGCAGTAAAGCAGGGCAGTTCCGCAGTGGAAGCTTACAGATTTGAGGCAGCCTGTGACGCAGTCTATTCCCTATGTCTTCCAAAACCCGGAAGCGGTAAAGAATACTATACTCATAAGCTTGTTGCACTGAAATAAACCTCCTGCATTTTGGGGCAGCATTTGCCGTCGGAATCAGGTTCATCCATCCAGCTTTCGCTGCTATGCCCTCGGAGGTAGTTCATTCCTTCGGCTTTCGCTATTGTGCCCTCGGAATTAAGCTCATCCCTTCCGGCATTTACTCCAATCATTAAAAGTATTAAGCTGAATTTATTCTTCTTTCCGGTTGCTTCTCAGAGGTTTCTTTTCTCCTGATGAATAATTTCCGCTTCCTTTTCAAGGTAAATCAGCTAAAGCTCATCTGCAAAATGCTGCTCCCTCCGGTAAATAACTCTCTGACTAATACAGAGCTGCAAGGAATATAAAAGTTGCAATTCTCTCGCTTTTAGAGTATAATACGCAAGCTGGCGTTTCAGCTTTTTCAAATATTCACGATACAAAAGGACAATTTATGTTTAAGTCAAGAGATCCACTTTATAAGAATCCTGTGGGAGCTGTGTCCGCCGGACAGAGCATTCATTTCAGAATATCCCTCCCGAGAACAATCTCGTGCTCTGCTGCCTGGCTCATAATGGAAAAGGAAGGCAGCAAAAGACAGATCATGGATATGTTCTGGTGTGGAATGAAGGGCAACGATGAAGAATGGTGGGAATGCGACTTCACACCCGATAGTGTCGGTCTTTATTTCTATAACTTTGAAGTCAAAACAAGCCGCGGCCACAAGAGCATGTACAAGGACATTGGAGGTGTCTCCACCGTCACTACCTCAGGCAACAAGTGGCAGCTTACTGTATATGATGGCAGCTACAAAAGCCCTGAATGGCTCAAGGGCGGTATCATGTATCAGATATTTCCCGACAGATTCTATAATTCAGGCTCACCCAAAAAGGATATACCATACGGAAGGATACTTCGGGATGACTGGGGCGGTGAACCGGCGTGGAAGCCTGATCAGAATGGTGAAGTGCTGTGCAATGACTACTTTGGAGGAGACCTTAAAGGAGTCATGGAGAAGCTTAGCTACCTCAGTGAGCTCGGAGTAACTTGTATATACCTTAACCCGATATTTGAAGCCCATTCAAACCATAGATACAATACAGCAGATTATAGCAAAATCGATCCGGTCCTTGGAACTGAGGATGATTTAAAAGAGCTTTGCGCAAAAGCAGCCGAGCTTGGAATTCATATTATACTCGATGGAGTTTTCTCACATACAGGTAGCGACAGCATATATTTCAACAAAGCCGGCAGATACCCCACAAAAGGAGCTTACAACTCAAAGGAATCCCCATATTTTAACTGGTATAATTTCAGAAACTGGCCGGATGATTATGAGAGCTGGTGGAATTTCAATACACTTCCCAATGTGACCGAAACAAATGAAGAATATAATCATTACATAAACGGAGAAAACGGAATCGTTAAGAAGTGGCTAAATGCAGGAGCTTCCGGATGGAGGCTCGATGTAGCTGATGAGCTGCCGGATAAGTTTATCGATAATCTGAACAAGGCTGCTAAGTCTCAGAATCCGGAGGCTCTTGTCTTAGGAGAGGTCTGGGAGGATGCTTCCAATAAGTCAGCTTACGGAGAAAGGCGAAGATATCTTCTGGGTGGTCAGCTGGATTCCGTAATGAACTATCCGTTCCGTGATGCAATTTTCGGCTTTCTGAACGGGGATCACTCTTCCCTTATGATGGAGATCATAGAGAGTGTAGTGGAAAACTATCCCCCTCAGGTAGTAAAGAATCTTATGAACCATATAGGAACCCATGATACCGAAAGGGCGCTGACTATGCTTTGCGATGAACCGACAGGTCCGCGCGGCCGGGAGTGGCAGGCAGGAAGATTTGTAAGCGGAGAAAGATATCAGATTGGACTTGCTAAGCTCAGGCTTGCATCACTTCTTCAGTATACGC
>R21__coassemble_1616_pt1 | contig 14804 bp, 3 predicted proteins | sample R21__metabat2_high_PE_066 | metagenome-assembled genome bin R21
CCTGCTCTATGTTTTTCTTATATTTCCTTTTGTTTAACTGTTAAAGTACCGGGCAAAATTGATATTTTATTGTAAAAATGCTACTAAAATCTTACTTTAAATTTTATTTTAAAACTTGCTATTTACTTTATATTGTGATATAATATAACTACTAATACTATAGGTATGTATATCGAGTCGGTATAGCGGCTCCTTTTAGTAATAAAGTTAAGAGGTGTTTCTATGAAAATGTTCAAAAGGGTATTGACGTCATTGTTATCGTGTGCTCTTCTCATGAACTCCGTGTCGGCGGATCTGCTGACTGTTGTCTACAGCAACGAAGTTGATGAAAGCTCAATGGTTGAAACTGTGACAGAAATACCATCGTCGACCGAGTATATTGTTGTTGCGGCGGATGAAACGTCAGCTTTGGAAGAGTCGCCGGCGGAAACAGAAGAGACTACTCAGCTTGAGAACATTCCTGAAGTGACTGAGCCTGCGGCCGAATCGACTGCCGAAGCAGAGCCGACAGAGGTTCCGGCTGCAGAGGAGGAGTCACCTGCAGAGGTTTCACAGCCGGAGGATAATACTTCAGTCGTTGAGCCTTCTGAAGAGCCTTCCGAACAGCCTGAGGATGTAACTGATGATGTACCTGAGGCTGCACCGTCCGCTGAGCCTGAAGCAGCTGATACACCTGCTCCTGCTGCCGATACAGCCGAAACGGAAGAAAATGCTCAGGAAACCATTGTAGCAGCAGCTTCGGAAGAGGAGATAGAGACAGTATCGGAGAGCGCAAAGAATGACAGCGCAGCTTCAAATGAGGCTTCACCGACACCTGTGCCGACAAACGACAAGACAGAAGCTTTTACTGCTGTTCTTTCCCTTAAATATGTTGATACTATTGACGGCATTGACTGGAGTGAACTTGTCAAACCTGATGTCTTTAATAATTCCGGAAAGATTATCTTTACGGCAACTTTTGAAGACGGCACAACAGCCAATTATGAAACTCAGTATGCTACCAAGGACGCCAATTTCTACTCCACGTATGAAGGTGACGGAAAGGGTGGAATTGAAGAGGCTAAAGTCACAGTTCCAAGAGTGATTGATGGCAAAAAGGTTAAATCCTATACTGTAACAGCAGACGGACTCCCGGAGTATTATAGCTGTGATACACAAACCATAAATTTTGATGACTCCACTACATATTTTATCGCTGTACTCACTGAAACACTTCAGACAAATGAATTTAAGCTTAATAAGGAGATAAGCCCTGAAAAGGTTGAAGACGAGACCTTTAAGTTTACAGTAACATACACAAACGGCGACAAAACAGTTACCAAGGACTATAATGTTGCTGCTGACGGAAGCACTACTGTTACTGCTCCTCTTGGAGTAAGCTATCAGGTGACTGAGAGCGACAGCTCCGGATATAAGCTTATTAGCTATAAGGTTCCTCAGTTCATTCAGGATGAGGATGGAACATATAAGTATGAGACTGTGACAGTTACTGAAAAAGATTCTGAAGGCAAAGATATAAGTGTTACTAAAGTTGTAGAAACAACTTATACAGCTGCCGATATAAGCGAGCACCCGGAATATCTCAAGTTCACAAACAGCAGTACAGAGAGTGAATATCCTAACTATGTCACTGCTGTGAACCAGTATGTAAATTATGCTTACAAGTGTGAAGTAAATTGGATTGACAATGAGAGCAAGACAAGGCCGACAGCCACTTATACTTTACAGTATTCCCTTGACGGAGAACACTGGACACCCCTTACAGAAGAGACTATAACATACGATGATTATGGTACTTCTTCGGTTACCTGGGTAACTGATCCGACTGCTAAAGAAGCTCTCGGAATGACAGAGGATGTCAAGGTCGAGGTGCCGGCAAACTCCACTGAATATATCTTCACCGGACTCACACCTATTGATGAGGACGGCAATGCTGTTCAGTACAGAGTTGTTCAGACAGGTGTTCCTGAGACAGGCGAGGGAAACCTTTACTTTATAACTGATGAGCGTGATGTCACAACAAATAAGACTATCGGTCAGCAGACTATAACCAATACTCTCAAGACTACCTTCACAGCAACAATTGAGTGGGGCGATGACAAGAATATAGATAGTTCCCGCCCTGATATGGACACCTATAAGAATAGTCTCCACCTCTACCGCTATAAAGCAGGCTCGACTGCTTATGAAGAAGTTACGCTTAATTTCGCTGAAGGTGGAAATGCAAGCCTTAACAGGGAAGCTATTTCTACAGATTATGGAGATGTAGACTATATCTGGGATCTGACTGTAGACAACATTCCCTGCTATGATGCGAATGATGCCGAGTATATCTATGTGCTTGTTCAGGGTACTATCGGTGAAGATGGCACTGTCAATAACACACTCTATGATTCCAAAAATACAAGCACAGGAAATCCTGAAACCTACAAGCTGACATACGAGAACGGAGAAGGCAACTTTGGTAATGTTACCACCATGTGCTACTCCGGCGGAACTATACACAATGTGCGCTATGCTGAGACCGACATCTATGCTGAAAAAGTGTGGGCCGACAGCTATAGTTCAGTACGCCCTACGACCTATGTGACCCTTTACCGAAGCTCAAGAGAGAATCAGTGGGAAACACACGTTGTATATAATAAGGAAGACGGCTCGAGCGTTGTGCTTGACTATGTGCTTGCCTCATCAGGACAGACTGCCGAAGCGGCAAAAGATCTTTGTGATGGCAACACCAACACACTTGTCACAAGTGACGGTAAAAATGAAAAAATTGTGTTTAACCACAGCACTATTTCTGCTCTTCCTGAAAGCTTCAAGCTTCCAAAGTATGATGAAAACGGAAGTCTCTACACTTACTCTGTCTCAGAGACGATGGTCGATTCAAAGACAGCTGATGACTACTATGCGACTGTCACTACAGCTGAGGACGGTCATACCGTAATAAAAAACACTGTAAGAGGTAAGATAAGAGCCCAGCTTGTCAAGACCTGGGTGTGTCCTGCTTCATTAAGTGATATAGACGGACTTTCGGTTCAGCTGGTTCTGAAGGCTCCGATCATAACAGGAACGGATTCTGAAGGAAATGCTATAACAAGCAGTGAATATTATGAAGTTCCTATGCTGAGTGAGGATGTCGGAAATTACGATGCGATAACAGGGGACAGCAAAAAAGCTGCGGAGACCCTTGGCGCATTTATTCCTGACAAGGCAACACTCTATACTTATGCCTATTACTCGGAATATGATGCAGATGGTAACCTTTATGACTTCAGCAATGCTAAAATTTTCGAGACAATCACTGACAAGAGCGGCAATGTTATATACGATGGCTCCACTGAGTATTTCACCATCAATGGAAATTCCTATAGGGGAACTACAACTTATGTGAAAAATAATGCTATTTCCTATGGAAACAGCACTATAGATTCCTACACATTTACACAGACAAACAGACTTTCCAAGCAGGTAGATTATACTATCTTAAAGACCTGGTCAGGTGGATCCTATTCTGCAGATTATAGTAAAACTGCAGATGATACTTCATGGTGGTACAGGGACGTCTATGCTGTTAAGTTCCGTCTTGAAGGAAAGACAGAGAACCCAAATGCATCAGACAATGAGGGATCTGAGACCCCAAAGACAGTTGTAAGTAAAGAAGTAATAGTTTACAGGGATGGTCATGCTGAAGTGACCGATGCCGAGGGATACAAAGTAACTTACTCAAGCTGGCAGTCTGTGCAGAAGGTCGAAGCCTATGATGAAAACGGCTACCTTATCGACTACAGAGCTACCGAGCAGGGCTGGGCTGCTTCTGCTGATGATGTCACAAATAATAACTGGAAGAGCGCAAGCGACCATAATCCTGCGTGGGGCATAAGCTATTCCTATGAGCAGTACAAGACCGAATGTAACAACCATATCGGTCCCGGCGAGAATATTGAAATCGAGTTCAACAAGGAATGGGTCGATGACGGTGATGTTTCATCACGTAAGCCTGTAGTCTTCCATGTTTATCAGAAGGTTAAGGATGCAAGCGGCAATGAGTATTACATTGACTGCTCGGATCAGTCTGCCGTTGATGCTGCAAATAGTATTACAAAAGAGACAACAGTTGACGATACTACTACAACCACAAAAATTAATAATGCAGTTTATATTGCTCCTGTCACTGTAACTGCGGGCAGCGCATGGTATAAGAGAATCTCATTCGCTGTCGCTTCAGGCGTTACTGCAAATGACTTTATTGTAAAGGAGTATAGCCTCGCAGATTCATATTCCACAGACTACGGCGAAACAGCAGGTGAAGCAAAAGTAGTTTATGATAATGTCAGTGACATGACCGGTGAGGTCTCAACACAAGACGGCAACGGAAAGTCAAATGACAGACAATATAAGGTAGAGAACACTAATACAGTTTCAAGTGACAGGTACCTCACTGCTACTGTAAAGAATATCCGTATCGGTACAGTCAACCTTAAGATTGTCAAGACCTGGGTTGATGGAAATAACTACGGTGAGACCCGTCCACAAACATTAACATTCACAGTTTATCGAAACGGTTCTGTCTATAAACCGGATAATGCAATAACCGGTACAAACTGTACCCTTGGCACTGACGGCACACTTGTTTGTACAGCACCTGAGGGAGCAGGAAGTGAGTGGACAATCGAGCTTGACGGTCTCGACAAGTATGACAGCAACGGAATTCAGTATACTTACACCATAGTCGAGCAGGGTGAGCTTTCTTCTACGGATTATGGAATCGAGAGCAGTACCAGAATTGACACAATCCTTTCCGACCTTGATTACGTCAGCACTCAGACTTCACGCAGTTATACTTATACTTCCGAGGACGGCAAGGATATTCTCGAGGAGAAATACAGCTATACAAACAAGAAGTCTGCTACAACTGAAGTAAAGGTTTATAAGGTTTGGAAGGATGCCGCTGTAGCGGTTTCCGAGAGAAACAGCGTGCGTCCTGATGTCAACTATGTCCTCCACCAGAAGTCAACCAATCCAAATGATGTATTTGATAAAGAATACTACAACTATGATGTTCAGTGGTGGCTGACCGGAACTGAGGCAAATAATGGCTTTGACCTCAGAGTCAGGATAGAAAATCTTCCGAAGTACGATTCCGATGGTTACCCTTATGAATATTACTTCACTGAGGTAATGAACAATAACGGTAAGAATGCCTTCGGCCAGTATGTCGGCTCTTATCATGACGGCGTAACTGAAGAAACTGAATCGGGAACAACAAAACCGACTTATGGCTCTCTCAATTCTGAGGCTAAGGCATACGATGGAGATTTCATTGTAAATACCCTTACCGATTACATGACATACAGGGGAATCAAGAGCTGGAAGAATGTCGACTCCGGCATGAAGAACGAGGATCTTCCAGTGCCTACGATAACCCTTCACAGATATCTTGCCTCTGAGCTTACTGACGATAAGACTAAGGAAGATGTCAGCACAACGGTTGATACCTGTGTCATGAGCAGCGATAAGTTCAACTATAAGTTCCCGAACAAGGAAGGCGGGGCTGACTGCACAGATGCCTGGACTACATACTATGTCTGGACACAGAACGATGCAGGTACATATCAGTGGATGCTTCCGAAGTTCTCACCATCCGGCGAGAGATATGTCTACTGGGTATCAGAGAGCTTTGAAGATGAATATAATGTAGGCAAGTCCTCTATTCTTAAGACCATTTACTCTTCACAGAGTGAAAGCGGAAATATAACCAATACATTCGACAAGACCCTCAACAACAGGAGCATAACTGTAAGCAAGACCTGGGAGAGAACGAATGTAGATGGCAACAATGACAAGTACCCGAACGTTACATTCAAGCTTTACAGGTATGTAATAGACAGCACTACCACAGCTTCTTATGATCCTGAGTCAGGTAAATTTGAATTCATTGCTTCAAAGACGATACCTGCTTCAAATATTGCTGCCGGCACAACAACATCCGTAACATTTGATAATCTCCTCATCTACTCTCAGAAGGGTGAGCTTTACGGTTACTATGTAGTTGAGAACAGCATTGACGGCTACTCGGTAGTTTACAGCTATGATGGAAGCGTAGAAAATGTCCGTGTAGTGAACGATGGCACTACTGCAAGCGGTATTTATATCGAGAATGAGCCGGCCCTGGCTGTTTCAAGCGGAGATTACAATGAGACTGTTAATAATGTAGACAGCATAACTGTCGGCGCTCAGAATAATTATGACAAGTATGGCACCATAACCGTTTCCGGTCAGAAGAAGTGGGATGACTATGCCAACTCCTCGAGCATCTACGGCGGCCGCCCGGAGGATATATCTGTCAAACTCTACAGATATAACAGCGGCGACAGCGAACAGGGTCAGGATATCGAAAAATATGAGATAGCTCTGCCTGAAATAATACTTGAAGATTATAATGGTGTATCCTATATCCGGTACACTGATAATGGTGTTGAAAAGAGAACGGCTGCTGACGATTATAAAGAGCCATACATAGTCTGGAGTAAGACCACAGAGGGCAGCACCGATGTCTGGACATACACCATTCACAACCTCGAGAGATATGCCCCGAACGGCCATGCGTATAATTATATGGTCAGTGAGGAGCAGGTAGCAGGATATAATAGCACTCCGGATTCCGTAAGCGCTTCAGCTTCATCCAATGAAGTAAAGCTTGACGCCATTACAAACAGCTTTGACACAAGCTATACAGTGACAAAGATCTGGATCGATAACTTCAACCAGTTCGGCTCAAGAAACGGTGTCGAAGTTACTGTGCTGCTCCAGCGTGCTGTTGCTACCTCTGTTACCACAACAGATGACGGAAAGACTACTTATACTTATGGCGATTACAGCAGCATACCGGTCGATAGTACTTATATTGACAGCGGAAGCACCGGTGTAACTTATGTAACTATTGGTGAAACAACTTACCTTGGCTGCACACTGACTCAGGCTAACCAGGCCGGCAGCGAGACAAACAAGTGGACCTATACATTTACAAACCTTCCGTCACAGGATACGAATGGCAATGAATACACCTACCGCTGCATCGAGTATGCTATAAACGGCATAGCGATTGCTGACATCAACGGCAACTATATTGTCGACGATGACGGAAACTACAAGCAGGTTGGCCCATACAGGCTTTCAAGCACGGAAGTCTACGATTCTCAGACAAAGATAAGCAATGACCGTGAGAAAACATATCTCACAGTCAGCAAGTCCTGGGAAGATAATGACGATTACTATGACTTCAGACCTGATACTATCGTTGTCAAGATACAGAGGGCGGCTCTTGAAAGCGGATCAACTCCGATAGAAAGCGACTGGGGAGACCTTGAACAAGCTGACGGTACTGTGCTCTACGAAACCCTCAGCGCAGCCAATGGCTGGACTGTAAAGGTTGACAACCTGCCGCAGTGCTCCACTCCTACAAGCGAGAATCCAACAGTATATCAGTACTACTACAGAGCTGTTGAGCTTACAGGCACTGATGCTATGGGCAAGTACATAGTAACAGCTGTCAACAGTGATGGCAGTGTAGAGAAAAAGAACTACGCCTACTACGAAACAACCGACTACACAGCTTATAACACCACGAGCACAGATAAGAGCGGACTCAGCTACTCTTCCGGCAACTTCTACATGAATCTTGGCAACCATCTCATTAACCCTGAGCTTGAGAAGATAGTTGTCTACAAGAACTGGTACAACGATGACGACAGTGACGATGATGGCAGCGGCAACGAATCTGCAAGCGATGTAGAATTCAAGCTGCAGTACAAGAAGGACGGTGACGAAAACTGGTCAGACTACAGATCAGAAACACTCGAAAAGGGCAAGACCTCGCTCTATTGGGATAACCTCCCGATGTACACCTCAGACGACGGCAAAAAGATAAGCTATCAGGTTGTCGAGGTGACACCAACCGGCTATAAGAGCGTGCAGTACAGCTATGCCGAGAGCACTGACACCGAAACAGGCAATAAGATAGGATACTACACCTTCCATAACCTCAAGCTTACAAGCCTTACAGCAAGTAAGACATGGGAGGGAGACCAGAACAACCTGTATGCTTCAAGGCCTGATTCGATAAAAGTTACTCTCCAGCAGAAGGTCAATGACGGCAGCTGGACCGATGTTATGAACGGTGAAAATAAGGTAACTCTTTACCTTTATAAGGACGGTCATGACAACGGGACAATTACTGTACCGTATACTTATAATACGAACACTTCGACCGATTATGGCGAAGAAACAGTGACCTCTGCTACAGAGGAGATTGAAGTTGCAGTCACTTATTCAAGCAGCTACGGCATAACACTTACAGGACTTCCTGAGAGTGACAACGGTTCCAACCGCTACTATTACAGAATAGTTGAAAATTCAACCACAGTAGATGGCAGGCAGATCGTTGATTCAGCTAAGAACTATGTTGATACAACTAACTATGATGGAGCATGGAATTACGATGCTACAGACGGCAACTCCATAACGCTTACTAACGAGCTTATTGTCAAGTATACAGCCTTAACAGCAAGCAAGGTCTGGTATAATGATAGTAATACTCGAATGAGACAAGTATATTTTGATCTTAAATGCAGTACAGATAATGGGGAAAACTGGAGCACATTAAAGTCTAAAACTCTTTACACAGAAGACGATCCATATGAGGTAAGCTGGAGCAATCTCCCGAAATTTACTGTCGATGGTACCGAAATACTGTACAAGATAGAAGAACAAGAATCGGAACTTATTTTTTATAGTTCTAGATATGCAGTTGTATATGATTATGGTGAAGATATAGCAAATGGTGATTCCAGTAATATCTTTACAACATACACAAGAACCGAGATAGTTAAGAATATTGAGCTTCAACAATTTTCTATAACAAAAGTTTGGAAGAATATCGATAGTTATACACAATGGTTACGTAAGAATCTATGGCATTCGTATTTTACTCTTCAGAAAAAAGTCGGAGAAGACGGCACGTGGGAGACTGCAACTACAATAGATGGAACATCAGAGCAATTTTACATAGATGTTTTGAATCCTTATAGTACAGACACATACACAACATGGCACTGGTTCCCCAGATACACAAGTGATGGTGAACGCATTTACTACCGTGCTGTTGAAACCACGATAAATGGCATTTCTGTCACAGGTACAGATTCAGTCACCAACTCGGGCGGTACGAATGGCTCTTATATAGAGACATATGTAGCCGGAGACGATGGAAAATCTGCTACCACCACAAACCGCCTCGTCTACGGTTTCGTAAACCTCAAGAAGACAGACGCCTACCTTGAGAACAGCAGCATCACCGAAGAGACTACTACGGTTGAGCCGTCAGCTTCACCGTCTGCATCACCATCTCCGGAACCAACAGCACTTAGTGGTGTCGAGTTCAAGCTGCAGATAAAGAACAGTAACGGCACATACTCAGATTATGTAACCGGCATAAAGACCGATGAAAACGGCAACCTCATCAATACAAACGGTAAGTACGGAACCGAGCAGAAATACCTCATCGCGGGAACATACAAGCTGACAGAGGTTTCAACGAAAGCCGATTACAGTATCTGGACAGAGGGCGTTGAGTTCAAAGTCGGAGTTAATGGCGGCGATACCGATACCGGCGAGCACGGCACTGCGTGGATTTACACCACGGTCGACGAATACGGACAGCTTAAACTGAACGTCGAGTACCTGCATGACGATACCGAGGATAAGCTGAATGATGCCGGCTCTGCTCAGACTAAGAGCGGAGAAGACGCATACAACCTCGAGTCAAGAGGCACGATAAGCTTCACAAAGACTGACTCTACTAAGACTGATTCTGACAGCTCAACCGCACCGGTTTCACATGCAAAAGCTTCAGATGATTCACGCGCATACTTCGGTGTGTATACTGATTCAGCTTGCACAACGCAGGTGGCCGGAATGAAGTGGAACGGCACGGATTCTGATGAATTCCTGATGACTCTGTGCAATACCGCTCAGGATGGAACTTACCTGACAGCGAAAAACACTGCAGGAGTTCCCTATATCCGCACAGATACTGATGGCAAGGTCTACCTGCTCTCAGGCACATACTATATAAAGGAGCTTGTCGCTCCTGCAGGCTATGAGCTTGACTCAACAGTCCGCACAGCAGTTGTGCCTAAGATTGATTCAAATAAGGGTGAGACAAGCTATTCATCCAATGTTGGTACGGTCGGCACAAGTGACACAGATAAGTCTGCTGCATATCAGTGGAAGAACACGCCGAACAAGGTCACCATCTACAAGATGGATCAGTACGGCAATAAGATAACGCTTGATTCAGGTGCATATCTTGAGCTTACTGTTAATACCGGAACGCTCTTTGACGAATCAACTTCCATAAATCTTTACCAGAACAGCACTACACCAAGTTCAGCAAATTCTTCGGCCATCACCTATGATTCAACGAACGGCTGCTGGTTGCTCACAGGTGTATTTGACACCGGCAAGACCTATACGATAACCGAGAGCGCTGCTCCGGCAGATTACCTCAAGTCGGTCGCATTCAGCTTCACTGTTGGCACTGACGGAAAGATAACTGTAACAAGCAGCAATGCTGAAAGCAAGTCTGATCCGCTCAGTACAACCGGTGACGACTACAACAACTACTACGCCGCGGGCACAGACAACAACACAGTTGTCATCCGCGATATAGCAAGAAACTACAAGGGCGTAAAGCTTACAAAGCTCTCGACCAATGGCGATTCACCTATACAGCACATTTCGTTCAATCTGTATAAGTGTGACCTCAGCAGTGATGATTACAATAATCCTGTTGTTTCAAATGAAAAACAGGTTAATGTAGTTAAGAATACCGAGGGCAAGTATGTAGGAAAAGTACTTGTCACAGATGCAAATGGAACTATCGAGCTCAAGACACTTGGCACAGACTACATCAACAGCATAACAGGCAAGCCGCTCAAGTATGGTCTTACTCCGGGTACATATTACTTTGAGGAGGTCGAGGCCGGAGCTTCGGATAAGTATCAGCTCCTCAAGAGCAAAATATTCTTCACGATAACCGATAAAGGCGATGTTGTGAGTCCGACAAACGTCATACTTGATAAGACAGAGGACAATGTCGGTATAACCTTTACAGGCTGGACCGATGCTGACGGCAACGAAGATGCAGATTACCCGAAGGTCTATAATGAGCCTGTGACCACAAAGGAGCTGTCGCTGCAGAAGACCAACTCAAAGGCTGACGAGAACTGTAATTACACCAATCTTGAGGGCGCACATTTCACGTTGGTGTATACATCAATGACAGATAGTCAAACGGGCGCAGAATCAAGTACAACTCAGTACCTGAAATCTGACTCTGATGGATATCTCTATCAGACTGACAGCACTTATGCTGAATTCAAGACGGATTCTTCCGGCAATAAGTTAAAGCCTGACATCTCGCTCAAGGGCTCATATGTCCTGACAGAGGTCAAGGCGCCTGACTACTACATGACAAGGACCGGAGATGCTTCAGATAATACTGATCCTCAGGTAGTGCTCACATTCGATCTCGATTCAAATAACGAGTTTGTGAACATTACCAAGGCAAGCGCTTCGGATCTGATTGGCGATGTGACTGTTACAACCTCAAGCGACAGCACTGTTCAGACAGGACTTTCTCTGAGCGTGAAGAACGAGCTCACAAAGGTGCAGGTCAAGAAGGTTGATGAAACCGGAGCAGATGTCACGGGCGCTGAGCTGAGCATTTACGAGGCTGTAAATGGTGCTGTGCCAGAGGGTGCAACTGCAGTAGCGGTTCTTAAAGATACTGACTCTACAGCAACTAACGGTACAATCACAAAAGGCACTGACGGTGTATGGACACTCGAGGGCGTGCTCAAGGAGGATACAACCTATATCCTCAGAGAGACCACAACGCCTGCCGGATATGTCACTGCATCTGATGTAAGCTTCACACTACACGGCACAACAAAGGTTGGTAATGAAACCGATGGCTACAGGTATGTTTCAACCGTGACAATGACACCTGTAAACGCAAACACAGGCAAGTTCGAGAACAACACCATAGTGCTTACCGATGTGCGCACGCAGTTTACTCTGAGCAAGGCGGTTAAAATCGATGGCATAAATTCGGGCGAAAATCCAACAGATAATGAGAACGCTGCTGCTGCCGCAAAGGTTGCGAACAAGACTTACCACTTCCACATCACAAAGATGAATGGTGACGCTGTTGATACAAGCCTGAGCGGAACCTTTTACACAACCTCATGCACTTCTTCAACTGACAGTGAAAACAATACAGTTGAAACTCCTGTGACGGTCACCTTTACAAACGGCGTGGCAGATGTAGAGCTGAAGGGCGTAAGCCCGATAACTATACTGAAGCTGCCGCAGGGCACTTACAGCTGTGAGGAGTACTTCCCGAACAAGTCAAGCAGTGACACAACTGTCAACAAGCAGGCTTATGATCTTGAGGATTATTATCTCGATGCTCTGGCTGAAAGCAAGAGTGCAACGGTAGATACTTCCAAGGTCGATAGCGGTGAAGTCTATGACAAGGATCATCCCAAGCCCAGTGCAACACTCACGAATGTCTATAAGCCGTGGCTCAGCCTCACAGTTCAGAAGGATGCAACAGGAAACATGGCCGACAACAGCAATGTATTCTCCTTTGCGTATTACCTGACACTCAAGGATGACAGAGCTTACAGCGGTACATATACATTTGGTGGCACTGAGAGCACTGTTACGGCAAGCATAAATAGTGAAACAGGTGTAAACAATATAAGCAATAGCAGTCTGAGTCTCCATGACAAGGATTACAGTGCGGCAACCTACAACAAGGCTGACGGCCTCTACTTCACAAAGCTCAAGGCAGGTGATGTGATAACATTTGCCGAGAACAATGTTGAAGCTTTACAGGCTGACGGCTACACGATAAGCTACCTGCTTAACGGCGAAGCAACAGACAAAACCTCGATAACACTTGCAAAGCCAACTGACGGCACAGCGATAACCCTTATTTGTGAGAACAAGAAAGATGTCACTGTTCCGACAGAGGCCGGTGGAAATTCAACTCCGTATGTGCTGCTGTTCACAGCAGCGGCCGGATTCCTCATTCTTAAGCTTGCTCTTAAGAAGAAAGGAGCTGCCGATGGAGAAGAATAACTCCGATATGGAGAGGATTGCGGAGCTTTTCAAGGGAATCAAATTCAAACGGCAGATAATCGGCGGGGTGTCGCAGACAAGCGTCTGGCGCAGACTCGGTGACATCCAGTCGGAATACCGGAAAATTTACGAGGCTCAGCAGCTGAAGTATGAAACTATTATCTCGGAAAAAGAGCGGCAGATAGCCGAGCTTGAGGAGAGGGTGAGGGGTTCGAATGGCTAAGCGAAACCCTCAGACCCCCGAGGAGGTAATAGAGCAGAGGCTGAAGACTCTCAGGAGCCGGGGCGAGGTGAAATATCTCTTTCAGAGGATAATAATCCTCGGAGTGTTCGTTTATCTTGTTTTCGGAGTTTTCTTCGGGCTATATGTCCCGACGGACAACGAAATGTATCCGAGGATAAGTGCCGGTGACCTCCTGCTCTACTACAGGCTTGGAGACAGCTACTCCGATCAGGACATAGTGGTCTACACAGCGGGCGGAGAGGATTACATCGGCAGGATAGTCGCAAGACCCGGTGACACGGTGGATATCAATTCATCGGGTGAGCTGAGAATAAACGACAGCCGTATATTTGAGAGCGGTATCTTCTACACCACATCTCCTTACGAGACCGATGTTGAGTATCCGCTGACACTTGGAGAGGACGAGATATTTGTTCTCTCGGACATGCGAGAGGGCGGCCGTGACTCGAGATTTTTCGGTCCGGTGAAGCTGAGCTCCGTAAAGGGCAAGGTGATAACGCTCCTCAGAAGATCAAGCCTTTAAGGCGCAGAATTAAGGTATCAGGGAACGAGGTTCCAAAGCTTTGAAGCCAAAGTTTTTCAGAGCTTTGGGGAGGGATTCCTGAATATAAAAAATGAGTGAATGAAAAAACTCAAGATTTCAAAAAACGAAAGGAAAAATGATCATGAGTATCAAGAAAATTCTCAAGGCAGCAGCCGCTGCCGCAATGACAGCAGCAATCGTCGCTTCAATGAGCGTAACAGCGTTAGCAGATGATGGAAACACAGGCAGAGCTACCGTTCTTACAGTTTCAAAAACAATGAACTCTTCTACCTACAATTACGCTCCAAATGCAGAGTTCAGCTATGCTGTTACAGCTGTAACCGGAACTGATGGTGTAGTTGTAGCTGCATCAGGAGATACAAATGCAGTTTATGATGGTGTCATGGACGCCATAACTGTAGGCAATCATGGAAAGATCACATTTACTACTGCAGATACCTTGACAGATGGTAAGCTGGAGAAAACATTAAGTGTTTCAGCTGATGCAAGTAAGTACAGCAAGCCGGGTATATACCGCTACACCCTTACAGAGACAGCACTTACCGTTGATGGTTTAACTGATGATGAGAAGAGCAGCTATAACTTTGATGTTTATGTAGTAAATGGAACAAACGGTTATGCTGTTGAGGCTATCATTCCTGTAGGACAGGAAAGTGCAACTTCCGGTAAGTCTGAAGCTAAGTTTGAAGCTACTTATACTACAACAGACCTCACATTAAGTAAAGCTGTTACCGGTAACCAGGGTGATAAGAATAAGGATTTCAGCTTTACCATTGAGATAACAGCTGATGCAAGTAATGCCGGAAC
>R21__coassemble_1626_pt1 | contig 14723 bp, 10 predicted proteins | sample R21__metabat2_high_PE_066 | metagenome-assembled genome bin R21
ACTCTGAGCAGCGCAAAGGCTGCAGCTGCCGCAAATATCAGGAATGAAACACGCTTGAGGTCAAGCCTTCCGACAAAGATTATCATCACAGCCATGCAGGCAGAAAAGCTCAGCAGCCAGCTGTCGGCAAGAGTGAGATATGCGCCGACAATCGATATACCGAATGCTGCAAGCGAAACCAATCTTATTGACACATACTCTGAAATCAGCGACAAACCTGCAAAAAGAGGAATCGCAAGTGAGAAAAACGATGCCGCGTAATTTGTGTTGCCGAGTGTCGATATAAATGAAGTGCGCTCGTTTTCACTTATATTCTCATAAAGTCCGAAAAGGTCGTTTCCGCAGTACTGAAAAACCTCAAGCACAGTCACTATAAGAACTGTAGCCGCAAATGCAGCCTCGAGCGCTGCACTGAGCCTGCCTTTCCTGAAACAAAACACAAGCAAAAGACAGACAAATACGCAGCCAAGGTAAAACCATCCTCCAAGTCTTCGTGAAGCAGGCCCTGTCCATGCGTCATTCCCGTAGTCAGAAAGTGAACATGAAACGATAACCCCCGCCGCAAAGCACAGAAGAAATATAAGCGGAATCCTGACAGGCCTCAGTCTCTGTGAAAGCTCTGAAGCATATGCTTTTCCCTCAAAAATAAATTTTACAGGCAGGGAAATTGCTGTCAGCACAGCAAACACAAGAGCTCCGTACCTGAATGCCGCAAGCTTTGCGCCTGTTATATCAAAATAGCCGTTATTCATAAAAAGCACAAAAAATGTGCTCATATAGAAAACGAAAGCAGCCGACAAAAATTCCGGTATCTTCCCGACCGGTTTTCGAAGCTTACCGCTGTTCATTGAGCTTACCGCCGCAAGCGACAACAGACGCTTTAGCAAGGATTTCAAGCGGATCTATGTACCTGTCGTCAAGCTTAGCCGTCCTCCTTATGTTGGAGAGCTCCGTGCAGCCGAGTATCAGAACCTCCGCACCCTTTGATATAAGCGATTCAGATACTCTCCTGAAAGCATCCATATCAACGTCTTTTCCTGCCTTGACCTGACCATAGATTATATTCATGACAGTTTTCTGGTCTTCATCGTCAGGAGTCAGGCATTCGATGCCCTTCTCGCCGCATGCCTGCTGATATATTCCGCACTTAACGGTACCTGAGGTCGCCATCAGGCCAACCTTTTTGATGCCGCGTTCCTTTATCTCGTTTACAGCGAGAGAGCCGATGTTCAGTATCGGCACCTCTACCGAGCGGCTGAGTTCCTCATAAAAGTAGTGAGCTGTATTGCAGGTGAGCGCAAGTACAGTGCATCCGTAGGAAACAAGCTTCTGCGCCTCTTCCCGCATAACCGGCAGAGGATTTTCGTCACTCAGACCGAGGATATAATCGGTCCTGTCAGGGGTACTTGCCCTGCTTGAAATCACAATATCAAGGTGGTCCTGATCTTTTTCGGCAAGCGTATTTTCCGTCACAAGCTCGTAGAAAAACGCGCTGCTCATCGGTCCGAGACCACCGATAACACCAAGAATCTTTCTCTCTTCCATATTAAAGCCTGATTATTCCCTTATCGATCATTTCCTGAGCGGCAAGGATTATGCCAAGGTTTCCACTGTTGTAGTTAAGTCCGCCCTGAAGCCAGACAGCATAAGGCTCACGAAGCGGGGCGTCTGCTGAGAGCTCTATTGATGCTCCCAGAGTGAAAGCGCCTGCTGCCATGATAACATCACTGTCGTATCCCGGCATTGGGGCAGGCACAGGAGTGACAAACGAATCTACAGGAGCGCCCTTCTGCACACCTCCGCAGAATGCTATCAGCGCCTCCCTCTCCTTGAGCATTATCGCCTGAATGATATCTCCTCTCGGTTCATCAAATCTCGGAGTGACATCATAACCGAGCATGGTAAACAGTGAAGAAGCGAAAATTGCAGTCTTTACCGCCTCACCCGCAACATTCGGAGCATGAAAAGCGCCCATGAAAAGTTCACGGTTATTGTTCAGCGTGCAGCCTATCTCTCTGCCTGTTCCCGGTGTTGTCAGCCTGTAGGCACAGAGCTCCACAAGGTCATGTCTGCCGGCTATATATCCGCCTGTCGGAGCAATTCCGCCGCCGGGATTTTTGATGAGGGATCCGGCCATGAGATCGGCTCCCACCGACACAGGCTCTTTCTCCTGCACATATTCGCCGTAGCAGTTATCAACAAATATTATGGTATTCGGAGCCTTTTTCCTCACGGCTGCTATTATCTTTTCTATATCTTCAATTCTGAGTGAAGGGCGCAGGCTGTAGCCTCTTGAGCGCTGTATGTACACCATCCTGTAAGTATCATCAACAGTTTCTTCGATAGCCCCGAAGTCCACTGTTCCGTCAGGCAGAAGGTCTATCTGGCTGTAGGAAACTCCCCATTCCTTAAGGGATCCCATACCTGAACCCGTGAGACCAATGACTCCCTGAATAGTATCGTAAGGAGTGCCTGTGACGCATATCATCCTGTCACCCGGCCTCAGGATGCCGAAAAGCGCAACGGTGAGCGTATGAGTGCCGCTTACAAAATTGTGCCTTACGAGCGCATCCTCAGCTCCCATTGCGTATGCAAAAACTTCATCAAGGACATCACGCCCTCTGTCATCATATCCATAGCCTGTGGAACCGATGAAGTGGCTTTCGCTGACTCCTGCATTCACAAATGCGGCCTGCATCTTCTGCTGGTTATATCTCTGAATTCTCTCTATATCGGAAAAATACGGTCTTGCGGCCTCCTCCGCTTTTTCGGACAACGCAAGCAGCTTATCGTTAATCTTAAAATATGAATACATTATATTCTCTCCCTGTTAAATCTGACCTTTGAGAAACTGACATCCGGTCCTCTTCGAAAAGCAAATCATTTTTCACAAAGCGCTCCATATGCTCCTGCGGTGCTTAATACATTACCGGCTAAAATCAGCTTCTCCGTCTCTGAAATTTTATTTTACCACATAACATATTTTTATTCCATAGTTATATTCGAAAAAACTCCGTCAATCTGCGGATTTTCGAATTTTCAGGTAAATCAGAGTCATATTTTCATCACACACAGACAGAACTTTGAACACTCTGATGTTGACTTTATTCCTAAGAAGACTATAATATTTACGTTTTTCTAAATATTTATAAATTTTTGACAGCTATTCATATTCTTCTTCAAAAGCATCAAAATCCCATGACCGGTATAGAATAATACTTTTAATTCTCTATTGCTTAAAAGGGTCATCTGCTGTCCCGATTGCGGGCAGGACTGAATAGCTGACCTTCTAAATTTATAAGCGAAAAGAGGCATATTTTTGAAATCTTCTGAGAATCATCTCTTCAGCAACAGAATGCTGGCTGTAATAATCATCCCTCTCATACTCGAGCAGTGCCTTACAAGCCTTATGGGCACGATAGACACAATGATGGTGTCAAATCTCGGCTCGGCATCGCTTTCTGCCGTCTCACTTGTTGACTCGATAAACATCCTTATCATCATGCTCTTTACCGCAATGGCGGCAGGCGGCTCCATAATCTGCTCACAGTACATAGGAAGCCGTGATTATGATGATGCAAGAAGCGCAGCCCGTCAGGTTCTCTTTGTGGCTGTCATATCCGCTGCAGCAGTGATGGTATTGTGCCTTCTTCTAAGAGCGCCTATACTTAAGCTGATATTCGGGAATGTCGAAGAAGCTGTCATGGAGGATTCCCTCACATACTTCTTCTGGACAAGTCTTTCTTTCCCCTTCCTCGCTGTCTATAATACAGGCGCTTCGGTTTTCAGGGCAATGGGAAACACAAGACTTCCTCTCATCGTTTCCTTCTCGTCTAATGTTCTCAATGTGGCCGGCAACTGGGTTCTCATCTGGCCTTTCCACATGGGAGTGGCCGGAGCTGCAATAGCAACGCTCATTTCGAGGATATTTCTTGCCGTTGCAATAATGATCCCACTGAGAAACCGCAATCGTGATATATACATAAGAGACTATCTCTCCATAAGACCTGACAGAAAGCTCATTTGCAAAGTAATGAAGATAGCTGTTCCATCAGGAGTTGAGAACAGTATGTTCCAGTTCGGAAAGCTTGCGATTCAGTCCACAGTGTCAACTCTCGGAACAGTTGCAATAGCTGCTCAGTCCATGACCAATGTGCTTGAAAATCTCTCCGGAATGGGAGGCCTTGCAGTAGGTACTGCGATGATGACTGTTGTGGGTCAGTGCATCGGAGCTGAAAGAGAAGACGAAGCCAAGTACTACATGAAGAAAATGACGCTGATAGGCTTTCTCGTGCTCCTCGTAAATTTAGCCCTCATCACTGCCCTTGCTTTTCCGGCTACCCGCCTCGGTAAGATGGAGGAAGAGGCAGCTGCTCTCTGCATAAAGCTTACTCTTATCATTGCCATATTCAAGCCGATAGTCTGGCCGCTCTCATTTCTTCCATGCAACGGCATGAAGGCAGCAGGCGATGTTAAATACTCCATGATAGTTTCCTGCAGTACCATGTGGATACTGAGGGTATTTCTCTGCACAGTGCTCTGCCGCACCACCGACATAGGACCTCTTGGCGTCTGGATAGCCATGTTTGCCGACTGGACGGCGAGAAGCATTCTCTACGGACTTCGCTGGAAGAGCGGAAAATGGCTGAAGCATAAAGTCATCTGACAGACTGCAGTCTGAAAGTCAGGTTCTTCCGCTTCATGGAGTGCAGCTGAATACAGGCTTTTACTCTTTCATCGCAGGCAATAAACTCTTTCAATACTGGAATTTACAGATAATATCTGATGCAGAAAGGTCAGCTCCCTCACAGGAACTGACCTTTTTCAGTTTCGGTTTATTTCAGCAGAAGCGGAAGATTACCACTGAGTAAGCTCAAGGTAAAGATCCTTATACTGTCTTGCGGAATTAGCCCATGATACATCCTTGTTCATGTCTCTTACGAGCATCTCATCCCAGTTCTCACGACCCTCAAAATAGAGTGTCTTTGCCCTGTTGATGGCATCAAGGAGCAGTCCTGCCTCATATCTGTCAAATGTGAAGCCGTTGCCCTCATTTGTATACTGATTGTATGGCTCTACGGTATCCTTGAGGCCGCCTGTTTCACGGACGATCGGAACTGTTCCGTAATGCATAGCATTCAGCTGAGTAAGTCCGCATGGCTCAAAGAGTGACGGAACGAGGAATGCATCGGAACCGGCATAAATAAGATGAGCTCTTGCCTCGTCATACATTATGCATGAGCAGAGGTTTCCCTTGTATGCATTCTCATAATATCTGAAGGAATCCTCATATACCTTGTCACCTGTACCGAGAACAACTATCTGAGTGTGCTCGTCCATAACCTGAGGTATGATGGAGTTTACGAGGTCAAGACCCTTCTGATTTGTAAGTCTTGAGACAAGTCCGATAACAAACTTATGATCATCCTGCTCAAGTCCAAGCTGCTCCTGAAGAGCGCGCTTGTTCTCCTTCTTCTTTGCGAGAACATCTGATGCGTCATAGTTTGCGGCAAGGAGCGGATCTGTGGAAGTATTCCAGATATCATAGTCAATGCCGTTGACTATGCCGCGGAGCTTGCCGGAGTGATATCTGAGGTGAGCATCAAGGTTCTCTCCGTAGAAATCTGTCTGTATCTCCTGAGCATATGTGTTGCTTACTGTTGTAATCACATTTGCATAGGTGAGTCCGCCCTTGAACATATTGGCATCGTTGTAATTTACCTTGAGGGCATCCTTGTTGAATACATAATCCGGAAGTCCTGACCAGTACTTGAGAGTCTCAATGTTGTAAATTCCCTGGAATCTCAGGTTGTGGATAGTTATAATCGACTTCGCTCTGCCTATTGGAGTATTTGCGAAAAATTCTCTGAGATAAATCGGCACAAGACCTGCCTGCCAGTCATGGCAGTGAATGACATCCGGAATCCAGTTCAGGTAGTTGAGAGCTGCAAGAGCTGCTTTTCCGAAATAGCAGTACTTCGGGATATCCACTACGAGATCTGTATACGGCTTGCCCCAGCTGAAGAACTCCTCATTATCTATGAAATCATAGACAACTCCGTCCCAGACATACTCCATTATTCCGACATAGAATGAGCGTCCGTCACTGCAGAGATCCATCTGGAACGCTCCTCTGAATACCATCTTATCCTGGTACTGCTGAGGAATGCACTTATATCTTGGGATGATTACTCTGACATCACAGTTCTGCTCCACAAGAGCCTTTGGCAGTGAATACATGACATCGCCAAGTCCGCCTGTCTTGACAAACGGATAGCACTCTGAGCCAATGAAGGCTATGCTTCTTCTCGGAGTTGATGGAACTTCTGCCTCGGGAGTTTCTTCCTCGGGAGCTTCTTCAGCAGGTGTCTCAGCAGCCTCTTCTGAGATTTCGGCAGCTGCCTGAGCTTCCGGCTCTGCTGGTGTCTCTGCGGCTGCCTCAACCTTTGTCTCTTCTGCTGCAGCAGTTTCTGCCACGGCTGTCTCTTCAGCAGCGACAGGTGTTTCTGCAGCAGCTGTCTCCTTGGCTTCCGGCTTCTCTTCAGCCTTCTTTGCCTTAGATGCTGCAGGCTTCTTGGCAGTGGTCTTTTTTGCAGGAGCTTTCTTTGCAGCTGTCTTCTTCTCTGCTGCAGCCGGCTCCTCTTCAGCTTTCTTTGTGGTTTTCTTTCTTGTTGAAGCTTTTTTAGGGGCTGTTTCCTTTACAGGCTCCTGAACTGCTTCGGCATCAGTTTTCTTTTTAGCAGGCATCTTTCACCCTCCTGAATTTATTGATTTTAAAATTTTCTGGATTCTTATATTTAAAACAGCCAACCTTTCAGTCTGCACAGCTGCGCAGCTACGCAGACTGAAATCTGTCCGCAGAGCTTATACTGTTACAGCATTGTGCAGAAGCCGGCCGTTTAATCGCAGGTTCTCTGTCGATGGCTCAGTGACATCCGTTATTTATGCAGGCATCATGCGCATCATAATCCGTGAAATCCCATGCATGCCAGTACTCAATGCTGAGCGCCTCGGGCTGACTGAACGGACACGGATCATCTGTTATTATGACCTCCTGGTTTATCTCCATAGTGTCATAAATATACTTTGCGTCAGAGCTTAGAAGTCTTATGCATCCAAGAGATCTTGTTGTGCCAAGCTGGTTATATTCATCGACCTCTATGTCGTAGGCATTCTTCGTATAGCACGGTACTGTGTGGAAGAGATAGTCCCCAAGAATATCCGTGCACCACTGCGCAAAGGTATTTCCCTCCATCTGAAGCCATCTGTATGTCGCGGGAATGTAGTAGGTGCCTCTCGGCGTAGTTGCTCCCGGCGAGCATATCATTCTTCTGACAGGTATCGTATAGTTTCCGTTTTCATCAGCGCAGTAAACTACAACCGTATTTTCGCCGTTGCCGACATAAGCTATTATCTTATATGGACCGTCAACGAGGTCGGAGCAGTTTCTGAGCTTGTTTCCGTTTATATCATAGGCATAGAGATATTCTCCGTCATATCTCCAGGTATAGTCATCCCTGTCGGTTCGCTTGATAAAGCATGAAAGGACATAGCCTTCCTTTTTATCGTAAACGACCCTGCTGTACTGATCATTATATTCGCAGACTATGGATATCTCTGCCTCTGCCGGTATGACAGCCAGGCACTCCGGGTCAACCCCCGGCTCTGAGAGAAGATTTACTTCTATCAGTGTCTGACCTGAGCAGTAAAGCTTTACCGCAGTCCTGTCAATATAACCCTCTCTGTTTTCATAGAGCACTCTGAGGGTGTCCTCTCCAATATCGAGTACAGTGACCTTGCTGCCTTTCTTAAGGGTTTCTATTTTCTCACCCGATTCAGAAAGAAGGTCCGTCTTTTTGGTGACAGACTTGGCAACATTCGCCTGATACTCATAATCTTCGACTATCTCAAATACATATCCCCGGGAAATCTCAGCCGTTTTGCCGTCTACATAGATAGTATATGTCTCATTCTCGTCATCAGTTCCGACTATGTTTACAGGCTCATCAAGCTCAATCTTTGTGCCCTCTGATTCGGTTCCTTCCGCTGCCTGAATGAAGTAATAGGCTTCATCGGAATTGATTATGCCGTTTCCTTTCTCCGCAAGCTCAGCCTTGATATATCCCATCTGACCGTTGACGATGGCTTTTATGTATCCGCTGCCGTCATCATCTGAGACAAGATATCCGATTGTCCCCTTTTCAAGTTCTTTCAGTGTGTCATCTGCCATGTTCGTTGCATAAAACTCAGCTTTATCAACTGTATGCATATAGGTCAGATTATAATCTCCGTCGACTATGAATGTATTGACCTCTACAAAACCGCTCACACCTTCAAACTCTACAGAAGCCTTGTCACCGTCTGTCTTTTCATAGTAGATTCTGTCCCCTGCAAAGAGCTTCATCTCGACATGGCCCTTGTCATCAAGCAGGCTTATGCCATCCACGGCTACAGTGGCATTTTCTTCCTTCTTCTCTCCGGCTTTTACAGATTCATAGTAAACAACCGATGAGCTGTCAAGGAAGCCCCTGTTGCCCTTGTAGGATACATAGCATTCCTCATCGCCGTCCTCGATGACGGTTATATATGAGCAGGCCGGGATAGTCACTATGACGTTCTCATTGTTGCCGTCCTCTGTCAGAGGGCAGTCCTCGCTCACATAGGCATTACCATCCACAAGGCAGGATGTCATGACATATCCGTCCTCAGTTTTTACCCAGTCCTTATCCGCAGACTCAAAGCTGAAGCTCTCGCCTACACTCAGCGCCTTTACAGAGTAATAAGTTTCCTTGGGCTCAGTATATACAAAAGTACTGCGGTTTACAGTACATACATTGTCTGTCTCGGAAAAGCTGTAATACGGCTCTGTGATGTGGGTCACAAGAGTATAATAAATGTAGCCCTCTCTGCCGTCATACTCAACCTTGCACCACTCATAATATTCATCAAGAACAGTTATATAGCTGTTGTAATCCACAACCTTTATCGTCTTTGAAGCGGTATCCATGCTGATGCGCATGTTTGCGTCATCATTGACATACGCATTGCCGAGGCTTGTACCGAGCTTGGAAATATATCCCTCTATTCCATCGACTTCAATAAGGTAGTAATCCTCTCCCTCAGATACATAACTGACCACACTTCCCGAGGAAAGATATCCGAGAGTCAGGGAGGCTTCATTTTCACGTGATTTTACCGCAGCGGAATCGCTGAGCATTACATAAAGATCAACATCATCGTCAGCCTGTTCTGTTCCGCTCACTAATTCTTCGGAAGTTTCGCCATTTTCTGTGTCATCCGTGACTTCACTGCCTGTGTCATCTATTGCTGCGGAAGCGTCGCTCACCGCGGCCTCACTGCTTCCTGAGACGGCCGTGGAATCTTCTGTTTCAGCAGAAACACCCGTCTGCATGAAAACAAACACGAAAATCACTGTGAGCAGAAATAACGGAATATATTTTTTCCTGCTTGTATGCAGGTCCTTATATAAATTCATGGCAAATTCCTTTGCGAAAAATATTGGTGAAAAGCTCTGTTAATTTAAAGAAACCGTAAATATAATTATACAAATTTACAGGATAAATGCAAGCAAAGATTTAAACAGACATTGTCCCATAAATATCGGTAATAAAATCCTTTATATTGCCCTTTGAAAGCAAAATCTGCCGCATCAGAGATACTGAGCTTTAAGTCTCTCAATAACCTCTTTCATATGCTCAACAACCGAGTCAGGCTCAGTTATCATCACCCCGTCGCCTATCGAAATGACCCACCCGAGAAACTGCTCACTGTCAGTAACATCAACTATCGCATTGAAGTGGTCATCATCAGTTTTCACAAGGAACACATCCTTGCCGAAGCGGTCTATTATCACACCCGCCATTCTGTTCTCACATTGAAGTGTGACCGTAACCCCTGAGCCGCTGTACATGCCGAAAAGTCTGCCTACATATCTGCTCAGGTCGAACTCCTTAAAGAGCTTCTGTCCTTCTCTCTGCTTCGTCGTCTGCGTTATCCATTTCATCTTGTCGACTCTGAAGTGCTTTATCCTGTCTTCAGCAGCATCATAGGCAACCATGTAATAATTTTCATCATTCCAGACAAGAGCCCACGGGCTCAGCTCATACTCAGCGCCGCCATGCCTCAGCTTTTCTTTTTTATCAACATCCCATTGAAAATATTTAAAGCGTATACGGTTATTTGAGAGCATCGATTCCTGTATGACATTCACATTATCGAAGACACTCTCGTTCATGGTCTTGACCCTGCCGATGGTATAAACTTCCCTCTGAAGGCTCTGGGCCTGATGTCTGCTCGTGAGGGTCTCAAGCTTTCTTATCAGCTCATTGCTTTTTCTCAGCGTTATGAACTTTGAGGACTGAACTGCATCAACCAGCAGCTTGAGCTCTGCCATGCTGAATCTGCGTGACTCAAGGTAATATTTTGGCGTTTTTCCGTCAACATATTTGTCTATTACCATGTCAAAATTTTCAAGCGCAGCGAAATCATCATACAGCGCTTTCCGCTGGGCGCCGATGCCTTTTTCATTCAGTATATCTATAAGCTCATCCACAGAATAACCATGATCCTTATCGGTTTCCCTCATAAATATATCCGCAAGGGTCATGAGCTTCAGTTTCTGATTTGCCGACTTTGCCATGTTCTGGATTCCTCCGTCTTTGATTTAAATGATTATATCATAACAGAAGGTATCTAACAAGTGCATCTATCCTGCTTTACAAAGTATTGACATTAAATAAAATTTGATGGATAATCTCAGTGAAATACATTGAAAGGATGTGCAGATTTGAAGATATCAGTCAGTAACTACAGCTACTGGAATGCCATAAAAAAAGGAGAAATAACCCCCTTTGAGTGCATCGCAAAATCCGCAGAGCTCGGGTTTGATGCCATTGAATTTGTTGACTTTGTCGACTTCCCTGCAGGAAAAGAGGATGAATGGGAAGAGACAGCCGAAAAATACAGAAAAGAATGTGAGCGTGTCGGTCTTGAGATCTCCTCTCTCACAGTGAGCGCCGATCTTCTGAAAAACAGAGATAACGACATCATCAAGCTTAAGAAATATATCGATATCGCAGCAATGCTCGGAACACATATGATGCGCCATGACGCTACTGTCGGATACCCGAGAGATTCGGCCGAATACTGCAGCTTTGACAGAGTAGCGGATACTCTCGCCGAAGCTTTCCGTGAAGTGACCGAATATGCTGCCGAAAAGGGTATCCGCACCATGACAGAAAACCACGGATTTTTCTCGCAGGATTCCGACAGGGTTGAAAAGCTTTACAATGCTATCAGCCACCCGAATTTCGGACTTCTCATCGATATAGGAAATTTCACCTGTGCAGACGAGAACCCTGTCCATGCAGTGACTGCGCTTGCGCCCTTTGCTATATATGTGCATGCCAAGGACTTTATAATTAAAAGCTTTTATGACGATGACCCGGGAGAGGGTTCATTCAGAACAAGAGCCGGAAATTATCTCACAGGAACAATAATCGGTCATGGAAATGTGCCCGTCAGGCAGTGCCTCTATCAGCTCAAGAGCTGCGGCTATGACGGATATATAGCTGTTGAGTTTGAGGGAATGGAAAATCCCTTTGACGGTGTCCGCATAGGAAAAGACAACATCAGAAAATACTGGGATCAGATATAAAGAAAGGATCTTGAAAATGTCAGTACTTGAAAAATTTATTGACTGTGTAAAATATGATACTCAGTCAGACGAAGCATCCTCCACCATACCATCCACTCCGGGTCAGAAGGTCCTCGGCGCTCACCTTGTCGAGGTGCTGAAGAGCATAGGTGTCAGTGATGCACATATGGATGAATACGGATATGTTTACGGAAGCATTCCGGGAAACACCCCAAAGGCCAAAGCAGTCGGATTCATCGCACACATGGATACCGCAACCGAGATAAGCGGAAAGGATGTAAAACCGAGAGTCATCGAGAACTATGACGGCTCAGACATTGTCCTTAACAGTGAGCTCGGAATCGTGACAACTGTGGAAGCATTCCCGAATCTTGCAAAGTACAAAGGAAAGTCCCTTGTCGTCACAGACGGAACAACTCTCCTCGGTGGAGATGACAAGGCGGGCATAGCGATTATTCTCCAGGCTGCCGAAGAAATCATCAACAACAATCTTCCCCACGGCGATGTGAAAATCTGCTTTACTCCCGATGAGGAGATAGGCAGAGGACCTGATAAATTCGATGTTCCCGGCTTCGGAGCAGATTTTGCATATACTATTGACGGAGGCACTCTAGGAGGAATAGATTACGAGAACTTCAACGGAGCAAGCGCTCTTGTTGAATTCACCGGCAGAAGTGTCCATCCTGGAGCCGCCAAGAACAAAATGATAAACGCATGCCGTCTTGCTGTTGAATTTGCTGACATGATGAGCCCTGTGGAAGTTCCTGAGCACACCGAGGGCTATGAGGGCTTCTGCCATCTGCTGAATATGTCAGGCGATATAGAGCACGCAAAGCTTGCCTACATACTCCGTGACCATGACAGAGACCTGCTGAATAAAAAGAAGGCTGATATGCAGCGAATCACCGACTACATGAACGCAAAATACGGAACAGATCCTGTTAAGCTCACTATCAAGGATGCATACTCCAACATGAAGGAGAAGATTTACCCCGACAATATGTTCATCGTGGACCTTGCCAAGGAAGCAATGCTTGCAAACGGTGTAGAGCCTGTTGTCACTCCGATAAGGGGCGGCACAGACGGCTGCACACTCTCATTCATGGGTCTCCCCTGCCCGAATATGTGCACCGGCGGAGAGAACGCTCACGGCAGACATGAATTTGTCTGCGTTGATGATATGGAAGCCATAGTAAAGATAGTGGAGACAATAGCCGAAAAGGTTGAATAGCTTCATCAAAACAGAAACATAATCATAAAGGACCGTGAAAAACTTCTTCTCGTTTTTCACGGTCCTCTTCTATTCAAGTTTGATATATGGCTTTATCTTCTCAACGGTATTGTCAGATATTCCCTTTATATCCGACAGCTCATATATCGATTTGAAGCTGCCGTTTGCTTCCCTGTACTCGATTATCCTCCCGGCAGTCACTTCTCCTATGCCCTCAAGGCTCTGCAGCTCCTCGGCATCAGCAGTATTGATATTTATCCTGTCCTCTTCCGGCACATATTTTTCCGCAGTCACAGTCACATTGTTGCTGACATTATAGACATTCACCTTCGCTGAAGAAAGATAGAGATAAAGAAATATTACTATCAGCAGCAGGACCGCAGCAGCACCGATAACAGCCAGCTGTCGGGACTCATTTTTGAAGGAAAACCCTTCCCTCTCTTTTTTCATCTCACTGCCCCGACTTTCTCCTGAGCTTCTCAAGAAATGAAGTGAAATACGGCGGCAGCTCCGCTTCAAGCTCTATGTACCTGCCGTCCCTCGGATGAGTGAAGCCTATGAAGCCGGCGTGCAGGCACTGGCCGCCAAGCTCGGTTATCACCTTAGAAGGTCCGTAAACCGCATCACCTGCGACCGGATGTCCCATATATGCCATGTGAACCCTTATCTGATGAGTTCTGCCTGTCTCAAGCTTCAGCCTCATGAACGAAAATCCTTCCAGCCTCTCGAGAGTCTCATAATGGGTCACCGCATTTCTTGCATTCTGCCCGCTCAGGATTACCGCCATCTTCTTGCGATCCTTTGTACTTCTGCCGATGGGCAGGTCTATAGTTCCTGCCTCGTCCTTAAAGGCACCGTAAACTATCGCCCTGTATTCTCTCGCAAACGAATGAACCTTTATCTGTTCGGCAAGCTTATTGTGAGCAAAATCATTTTTCGCAACTATCAGAAGGCCGCTCGTATCCTTGTCAATGCGATGAACTATTCCGGGGCGTATCACACCGTTAATGCCTGACAATGAGTCCCTGCAATAGTAGAGAAGCGCATTGACGAGCGTTCCCGAGTAATTGCCGGGAGCGGGATGCACAACCATACCCTTAGGCTTGTTGACGACCAGAAGGTCATCATCCTCATACCTTATGTCAAGTGGAATATTTTCTGGAGTTATTTCAGCATCGACAGGTTCAGGGAGCAGTATCTCCACCTCATCACCGGATTTCAGCTTAAGACTTTTTGTAACCGGTTTTCCGTCAAAAAGAACATTCCCTTTTTCGATAAGATTCTGGAGTGCCGAGCGTGTCATGCCCTCCACGGCGATTACCTTATCAACTCTGCCTGAATCGGATGCGGCAGCAAAAACTGTTTCGCTCATTTTTCAGTTTTCTCTTTCCTGTCCATGAAGAATATTATATAAACAAACAGCAGCGCAACTCCTACGGTCACAAGGCAGTCGGCAAAATTGAATATATAGTCAAAAAAGTAAAAATGTATGAAGTCTATCACATAGCCGAGTCTCAGCCTGTCAATCAGGTTCCCAATTCCGCCGGCGACAGCCATCACGCACGAAATTCTTGAAAGCGTGTTATGCTTCTTGTATTTCACATAAAAGACAATTATCGCGGATATCAGCACAAGAGTAATCAGAGCAAATATCAGCGGATTATTCTGGAATATTCCGAATGCCGCACCGCTGTTCTCAGAATATCTGAACTCAAGAAATCCGCCAATAATCTCCTGAGAGCCAACTGGCTTCAGATTATTCACAACCAGAACCTTTGTGAGCTGATCGGCTACGATGAGAAGCAGGGTTATGAC
>R21__coassemble_1682_pt1 | contig 14355 bp, 13 predicted proteins | sample R21__metabat2_high_PE_066 | metagenome-assembled genome bin R21
GAGAGGCAGGAGGGCTCAAGAAGTATGGCGCCCAGCACACTCTGCTCTGCCTCAGCACTGAACGGCAGAACAAGGCCGGGAAAAGCATTATTAGAATTTTCGGAAACTGCACTGAAAGCTGAATTTAAATCCAATCATGCCATCCCCTTTCACGCATAGTTATCAAATTCAAGCCTGCTCAATTATTTGTATTTTTATGGAAGTATTTACGCCCTGATAGAGCTTTATATCAGCATTATAGATACCAAAGGCCCTTATCTCGCCATCAATTGTTATCTTTCTCTTGTCAATATTCTCGCCGAACTGAACTTTAATCTGTTCAGCCACTTCCTTCGCCGTTATCTTCCCGAAAAGCTTTCCGTTTATACCTGCTTTTGCCTGTATCTTTACAGTTTTTCCATTAAGCCTTTCCGCTGTTTTTTCTGCGTTTTCTGTATCTGTCTTAATTTTATAAGCCTTTGATTCCTCAGCATTTTTAAGTTCATTCATTGCCTGAGCATTTGCTTCTTTCGCAAGCTTTTTTGGAAAAAGAAAGTTCCTTGCGTAACCATCGGACGCATTAACAAGTTCACCTTTTTTACCAAGTGATTTTACATCCTGAAGTAGTACAACCTTCATCTTAAATACCCTCGCTTTCGCTATAATAAATTAAATTCTTACTGTTGATTCTTCTAATTTTTCATCAATAACTTCAATTAGCTGAAGTCTTGCCTCCTCGATGGTTACGTCCTTAATTTGAGCTCCTGCCATAGTCAGGTGACCGCCGCCGCCAAAAGCTTCAAGTATAAGCTGAACATTAACCTCGCCAAGGCTTCTGCCCGAAATATTAACTTCATTGCCGATTCTGAAGAGAACGAAAGAAGCCTTAACTCCCTGAAGTGACAGCAATTCATCTGCCGCCTGAGCTGCAGCAAGCCTTGTTTCACTGTCTAACACCTCGGTATATGCTATAGCACAATCTCTGTAGATATCTGCATTTCCAACAAGAAGAGATTTCTCTTTGTTTGCAGAAAGAGAATTTGCAAAGAGTTTTTTTACCTCTACAGTGTCTGCTCCCCTTCTTCTTAAGTAAGCAGCAGCTTCAAAAGTTCTGACACCTGTTTTCATAATGAAATTTTTGGTGTCAAGCATAATTCCGGAAAGAAGAGCCTGAGCTTCGTAAGTATTGAGCCTTACATTCTCTATATACTGAATTAATTCAGCAACCATTTCACTTGCTGAGCTTGCAAAAGGTTCATGATAGAATATCACAGAATTCTTAATATGAGATACCATCATTCTGTGATGATCTATAACTACTATCTTTCTACTCTTAGACAATAATTCCGTACTTTCAACAAAAGAATCAGAATGAGTATCCACAACTACAAGAAGAGTTTTTGGTGTCAGCTCTCCGATTGCCTCCTGAGGGGAAATAAACATACCGGCATTATCACTGCTGTTTTCAAGAAGGTCAATGAGCGGAGTTGCCAGAGTCTGATTCCTGTTTATCACAATATGACATGGCTTGTCAAGACCTCTTGTAACCGCCGCCCAGATTCCTACTGCAGAACCTACGGCATCCAGATCTGAATTTCTGTGACCCATGACCAAAACCCTGTCGCTCGCAGTCACATGCTCTGCAAAGGTAGCTGCGATTACTCGGGTTCTTACTTTGTCCCTTTTCTCAATACCCTTTGAGAGACCACCGTAAAACTCATAGGCATCACCTTTTTTCATCACAGCAACCTGATCGCCGCCTCTGCCAAGAGCCATCTCCAGGGCACGTCTTGCCCATTCTTCACTTTGAACCGCTCCGGAAGCGCCCATTCCTATACCGATAGAGATGGTACAGGACATATTTCCGATTCCTTTTACTTCTCGTACATTATCAAGAATACGGAATCTTCTCTTCCGAGCTTCCTCCATGTGAGTTTCATCAGAAATCAACATATAACGTCCACCGGACAAAGATCTTATAAATCCGCCCATCACATTCTGGGCCCAATCTCGCAAAACAGATTCGACCTCGGCCGTTATTCGCGACTCCTCACCGCCTGATGCATCCCTGAGTATCTCTTCCTTATTGTCAAAAGAGATAAGAGCTACAACTGTCTTTTTCTCTCTGTATTCTCTTTCAATCTGTTTAAAATATGTATCATCTACAAAGTAGAAAACTCCTGCATCTCCGATTTTCACACCATATACAGTGTATTCCTTATCGGTAAAATTAACGCTCACTCCTTCATCGGCAAATATCTGTCTCATAGTTCGAGGGTATATATATGGCGAGATATCCTGACCTACAGGTGAATTGCCTCCTGCTACATTTGCAGTAAATTTTTCGTTGCACCAGAGGATATCTCCGGAGCTTCCGGTTACAACAACAGGCATGGAGAGAGTATTGAGCGCCTCCACATTCTGCGCAGTAAGAACCTTTCCTGCACGCATGAGTACAAGTCTGGTGTAAAGTCTCTGACGATTCCCTACAAGAGCAGTAAAAATAAGGAGCAGCACTGAAACAGAAGCCTCAATTGCGAAAAGGATCTTATTAACTTTATAACTTGGAATACTCCAGATTACGAGAAGAGCTGCCATCAGGTACACAAAAGGTGTTACTATCCATTTTTTCCTTTTCATAAAAGAGACCTCCTTTCAATAAATTCTTATACCTCCATCAGGATGGGAAGTATCATAGGATTACGTTTAGTTTTCTCATATAGATATCTTGAAAGCTGTTCTTTTACTTTATTCTTTACAGCATTCCACTCTCTTATATTGTCATCAGCACAATTATCAACAGTATCTCTTACAATTGACCTGACCTCATTCATCATATCCTCGGACTCACGAACATAAACAAATCCTCTGGAAACTATGTCCGGTCCGGATACTACATGACCATCTATTGAGTCTATAATGCAGACAGCTATAATAAGTCCATCTTCCGCAAGCAGCTTTCTGTCTTTCAGTACAACATTTCCGACATCACCGACTCCTATGCCGTCAACAAGTATGCTGCCTGACTGTACATCGTCACACTTTTTGATGAAATCCCGATTAATCTCAACACAATTTCCAATGTCACCAATGAAAATGTTTGCAGGATTCATACCCATATCCTCAGCAAGACGAGCATGCTTCTTTAAGTGCTTTGTTTCACCATGGACGGGAATAAAATACTTTGGTTTAGTGAGAAAATGTATGAGCTTCAACTCTTCCTGACAGGCATGACCTGAAACATGGAGATCATACATGCTCTCGTATATTACCTCACAGTTCTTCTTCAGAAGGGCATCAACGACATTTCCTATAAGGCGCTCATTACCGGGAATTGGACGAGCAGAAATAATTATGAAGTCATTATCACCTACATCAACCTGTCTGTGTTCAGCATAAGCCATTCTTGATAGTGCGCTGAGAGGCTCACCCTGTGAACCGGTCGTTATCAGAACAAGCTGGTCATCGGTGTATCTTTTTATGAGCGACAAGTCAATTATCAGTCCTTCAGGAACATCCATATATCCAAGACTCGATGCGATATTTACAACATTTACCATACTTCTGCCGGAAAGGGCAACCTTTCTGCCATACTTCACAGCACAGTTGATTATCATCTGTATACGGCTTATTGAAGAAGCAAATGTAGCAACTATTATTCGCTTTTTCCCCGCTCGCATGAACATTGTATCAAGAGTTTCATTGACCTTCTGTTCAGTCTGTGTATAACCCGGCCGTTCGGCATTCGTTGAATCTGCAAGCAAAGCAAGTACACCATCTGAGCCTAACTGCGCAAACCTTGTGAGGTCTGTCACAGCTCCTTCAGCAGGAGTATAATCAATCTTGAAATCACCTGTATGCACTACAACACCTGCAGGAGTATGGAGAGCAAATGCAACTGCATCAGCAACTGAATGATTCACATGAATAAATTCAACATCAAAGCAGCCGGCCTTTATATGAGAACCCGCAGGTGTAACTCTAAGGTCTGCGGTCTTGTCAAGTGAAAATTCTTTAAGCTTTGCCTCTACAAGGCCGAGTGTAAGCGCAGTACCATACACAGGAATTCGCGAAGGAAGTAAGGAAGACCACCAATATGATCCTCGTGACCATGAGTAATGAAAAGACCCCTAATCTTGCTGATATTATTTTCAGCAAATGTAAAATCCGGTATAACCACATCGATGCCGGGCATGTCCTCATCCGGAAAAGCTAAGCCACAGTCAACGATTATCATATCGTCGAGACACTCAAAGACAGTAAAATTTTTGCCTATCTCGTTAAGTCCACCCAGAAAATATGCCTTAATGCTCGGAAGTGTCTTCTGACCTCTCGTCTGCCTTCTTCCGGCTGCAGGCTTTCTTTCAGGCTTAACAGAATTTTCAGTCTTCCTTGATTCACCTGATTTTAAGGCTTTTTCATTTGCGTCCGCCGTTTTGTTACCGGTCTGCTTTCTGGTATTTGCGTTCATCTCTTCAATTATCTTTGCCGAGCTCTGCTTTGCTTCAGTTGTTCTTTTGCGTCCCCTGTTTAGAAGTGGCCGTTTAGCTGAAGTCGATGTTTTCTTCATGTTCTGTTTTTTTCTATTTGATACGCTGAGCTCCTCTTTAACTTCATCTGCTAAAGCAGTACTGAGCAATTGATCCATCTGTTTTGAAGTTTCTCTTACTCCACTTGTTTTTCTTATTCCGGTTATCTTTCTTTCTGCCACCGGTTATTCCTCCGCTTTTAATAAACATACTCTTAACTTACATTAATCTAGCTTTATATTCTACAATTATTAGGCTCGATTGTCAAATAAAAGTGAATGGTGAACTCTGGTGAAGCTTTTTTAAAACATTTCATAAATACCCGTTATTGGAAAGAAGACCTGATTAAGTTAAATCCTTTTGGTTTATGCCTTTCAAGTAAGCTGTTAAGCGGCTTTATCCATCCTTTTTCAAATACAAAAAATTTTTTCAAGTAACTATTGACAACAGGAAAAAGTTATATTATAATTACGTCAGTTAGTGAGCGCTAACTTATTTAAAAGTCCTTGAGTTACATTAAACTAACCATACATCTGATCCTCTTTGCTGCTGATAATCCTCAGGACTGTAAATTTTTAATTCTGATTACAACTTTTCCTCTTTAAGTTTTTACAACTGACATACACACAGGTAAAAAGCCCGCAGAGTTCTGTGGGCTTTTTGCTGTCTGTACATTTTGAAATTCGTACGTTGGATGTCCGAAATCTATAGCCGTCTTTTATGCAAATGGCATAAAAGACCATATTACTGCAATAATGATTGATGGCAGCATGTTGGCAACGGAAAATTTCTTTTCCCAGATAAGATTTATGCCTACGCAGAAAATAAGCATTGAGCCGACATATGAGATATTTACAAGTGCCGCATCTGTCATAAGAGGTTCCAAAAGATGTGCAAGAACAGTTACTCCACCCTGAAGAATGAAAACAGGTATAGCTGAAAATATTGCACCTTTTCCCATAGAGGAAGCCATGATCACAATTATTATAAAGTCAAGTATAGCTTTTGCCGAGAGAGTGGAATAATCTCCGAAAATTCCGTCCTGTATTGAACCAACAATAGCCATTGCGCCAACGCATACAGTAAGTGACGCTGTCACAAATGCATTTACAAATCCGTTATCACTCTCTGATTTTGTTTTTCTTTTAAGCCATGATCCGAAATTTTCAAGTCTTTCCTCTATTTTGAAAAATTCGCCAATGACTGAACCCAGCGCCAGTGATATCAGCATCATCATTGTACCGCCTGAGCTTATCTTTCCATCCTCAACAGTAAACATCTTTTCAAGACATCCACCTATTGCGATAAATATGGTTGCAAGGCCGCATGCGCTGATCAGTATCTTCTGAAATCTTTCCGGCAGTGCCTTACCGAAAACCATCCCTATTATTCCTCCGGCAATTATTGCGCCGGTATTTATAAGTGTTCCCAATCCAATCATGAATCTGCTCCCTTAATCACAATCATCATTCGTTATAATTCCATCAACTACAGGAACATAATTGTATATCGGCAAAGTCAAATCATCTCCGAAGTCTTTGAGCCATTCTCTCCTGTAAGCTTCGAGATAATCAAAAAACTTATACAGTGTTATCTCCTTTGCAGCTTTATCCCCATCAGAGGAATCCAGCCAGAGAACAGCTTTATCTGCTGTAATCCGCACACCGTAATCACCGAGAAAAACTGAATACTCATCCATATAGTCGGTCATTACAAGTTTCACTGCCTGATACAATTCACAGAATGCGGACTCCGAAAATTCGTCAAGAATGCCATTTAACACCAGAGTAAGCTCAGTGTCATCTATTACTATCAGCTCGAGAGAATGCATCTCTTTATAAAGTTTGAATGTAATTCCAGTCATTTCTTCTTCCCTCTCGCCGCAGTTCTGCCGGCTAACTTTTTGGATAAATTGTAATCTCTTACAGATTCACGGCCTCTATTCTTTGAAGTCGCAGTCTTCGCAGCAGTTTTTCCTTTATTATTTTTAGAACTGTTATTATGAATCCGATCTGCAGTCGATCTATCGCCATTCTTGGGTCTTATAAGGCATTTACTGTCGAACCCAATGAGATCCTCTCGATGCGCTTTTACAAGAGCTTCATAGACAAGCTCATAATTCTTAGGATCACGGTACTGAATAAGCGCTCTCTGCATCATTTTTTCACGATTATCTCTCGGAACATATACCGGCTGCATATTACGCGGGTCAACTCCGGTATAATACATAACAGTTGAAATAGTAGAGGGGGTTGGATAAAAATCCTGCACCTGCTCTGGCATATAGCCCATATCTCTGACACTTTCTGCAAGTGAAATCGCATCCTTCAGATTTGAGCCGGGATGGGATGAGATAAGATATGGCACAGCATACTGCCTGAGTCCGAGCTTTCGATTAACTGCGTCAAATTTACTCAGAAATCGCTTATAGACTGAGTTCCTCGGTTTGCCCATAAGGTCAAGCACATGATCGCTGACATGCTCGGGCGCGGTTCTGAGCTGACCACTGACATGATATTTACACAGCTCATAGAGAAACTCATCATTGCTGTCGGCAAGGAGATAATCAAATCTGATTCCGGAACGGATAAAGACTTTTTTTACTTTTGTAAGAGCTCTCAGCTTTCTTAGCAGCTCTATATAATCACTGTGATCAGCATTCAGATTTTTACACGGCTGCGGATACAGACATTGCTTATTAATGCATGTACCATGCTCAAGCTGCTTCTGACAGGAAGGCGCTCTGAAATTCGCGGTAGGCCCCCCAACATCATGAATGTAGCCCTTAAAATCTGGAGATTTAGTCATCTCAGCAGCTTCTCTCAGAAGCGATTCATGACTCCTTGCCTGCACTATTCTTCCCTGATGAAATGTCAGTGCACAGAAGCTGCAGGCTCCAAAGCACCCTCTGCAGCTTGTGAGAGAAAATTTTATCTCACTTATTGCAGGCACACCGCCATCCTTTCTGTAAATTGGATGGTAATCATTCATATAGGGAAGTTCATAGACATCATCAAGTTCCTGTGTTGTAAGCGGACGCTGCGGAGGATTCTGGACGACATATCTGTTTTCGCCGTATTTTTCTATAAGAGGTTTTCCGGTCGCAAAACCGGCATTTTTGTATTGTATATCAAAGCTTCGGGCATACTCAAGTTTATCCTCAAGAAGCTTATCATAATCTGGGAGTCTGATTCCTCCAGAGACAGAAGATACATCCCTGGTCTTGTAGACAGATCCATTGATAAATGTAAGATCTGAAACACTGAGCCCGCTGCTAAGAGCATCGGCGGTTTCTACTATTGACAGCTCACCCATTCCATAGAGAAGGAGATCGGCGCCGGAATCAAGGAGGATTGAGCGTCTAAGCTTATCCGACCAGTAATCATAATGAGCAAGCCTTCTGAGACTTGCTTCGATTCCACCAATTATTACAGGAACTTTCTTATACTTTCTCTTGATAAGATTGCAATAAACTACGGTAGCGTAATCAGGTCGTTTTCCGGCCTTTCCACCGGGGGTATAGGCATCTTCGGAACGTTTTTTCTTATTGACAGTATAGTGATTTACCATGGAGTCCATATTACCGGCACTGACAAGAAATGCAAGTTTTGGCTCTCCCAAAACACAGATAGAATTCTCATCATGCCAGTCCGGCTGAGATATTATACCTACCCTGTACCCTCTTGATTCAAGCACACGGCCTATTATTGCCGGCCCGAACGAAGAATGATCAACATAGGCGTCACCTATTACATATACAAAGTCGAGGCTGTCCCAGCCTCTTTTCTCCATGTCTTTCTTTGATATTGGCAGAAAATCTTTCATCGTCTTATTTATCGTGAGTTTATAAATAGTGAAGATCTTTTCAGTTCTTTGATTTGCAGGCAAAAATAAAAGGACTGTCATCTATGAACAGTCCCGTGGTGGAGAAATCGGGACTCGAACCCGAGACCTCCCGCGTGTGAGGCGGACGCTCTAACCAGCTGAGCTATTCCTCCATTTCCAAATAATTATACTACATGATATTAAAAATTTCAACTTAAATTTTGTAAAAGAATAGGCCTCCGTCTCGGGAGGCCTGACATCACTTTGATTTTTCTTCAACAACTGTAATCATCGATTCAGTTATCTTCATATGTTTTCTGAGATTAACATATGACCAGATATTAAACAGTCCGTCACAGATCAGTGAAATACCTATCACTATCATGCTCGCCTTAAGCGCTGTGAAAGGATCAAAAAGAACAACAACGCCTGCAACAAAAATTACCAGCCCAAGTATCAGTACAGTATTCCAATACTCTACAGTTTCTTTCATGTCGAATGCCGCTACTATCTTGGAAAGCCCATCGACGGTTAGAATAATTCCGAAAACGACAGACAAAAAATCTGTAATGAACTCTGCTTTTACAAACATAAATATTGAGAGCAGGAAAAACTCAGCACTCATAATTATCGTGTTCTGGATACTCTTCCTGTCTTCCTTATTGATAAAGTAAGTAATAAGGTTGAAGATTCCAAAGCACATCAGCATTGCGGCAAGTACATAAACTATTATTGTTGCCGCAGATATAGGAGCAGTAACAACCGTTACACCAAGCGCCACGAGGAAAAGTGAGAGCACAAATATAAGTTTACCGAGTCTTGGAACATAGAACATTTACTTCTCCTCCTTCGACTCGTTTGCTTCCACAATAGCCTTGATCGCTTTAAAGGCCTCCTCGCTTATATCGTGTTCAATCTTACAAGCATCCTGAGCGGCTATATTTTCGGGAACGCCAAGACTTACAAAAAAAGCAGTAAGAGTTCTATGGCGTCCGTAAATTTTTTCTGCTATCTCTCTGCCCGAAGGGAGCAGGCTTATAAAGCCATCATTATCCATATGAATATAGCCATTCTCCCTAAGCCTTTTCATTGCGACACTTACGCTTGGCTTGGAAAAATTCATTTCATTTACTATATCAATCGAGCGCACATAGCCTTTTCTTTCTTTAAGAACAAGTATGGTTTCGAGGTAGTCCTCAGCAGACTCATGAATATTCATCATTAGTCGGTTCCTCCATTTCACATCAATCCTTTAAGATTATAAACGAGAAAATCAAAACTTGCAAGAATATGATAGAATTTTTACAAATTATTAAAGAATAAATCAAGTTGTTTAGTAAAAATGCTTTAAAACGACCACTAATGATGATATAATGAGCTTGACACTCTCAAAGAGGTATCGGAATTTGAAAAGTGATTATCAGATTTTATCCGACATGATCAAAGAACTTGAAGGAAAAACCAGAATATCTGAAATGGACAACTATCCACAGCATGGAAGCACGAGCTGTCTGATGCACTGCATCGGTGTTGCATACATGTGCATTAAGCTGACCCATGCACTGCCTTTTACAAGATTTGAGAAAAAAGAAATGGTAAGGGCTGCTTTGCTTCACGACTATTTTCTTTATGACTGGCATGATCCGCAGTCACATGAGCTGCCGCACGCCGGAAACCATGCTTCTGTCGCACTGAGAAATGCTTCTGAGCTGCTTGAACTAACCGAGCGTGAAAAAAACATGATAGAATCTCATATGTTTCCCATCAGTTTTTCAAAATACCCCAAGTATCGGGAGTCGGTAGTTCTGATAGTATCAGATAAAATATGTGCTCTATATGAAACACTGAGGAGACACGGTTGTTACCGGGGACATTATCTGGAAGAGATCTTAGTAAATTCAGGTTTAAACTTTGAAGAGCTGAAACATAAGAAGGAGAAAAATTAATATGAGTGAAAAGATTACAGTAAAATGGCTTGGTCACGCAAGCTTTAAAATCTCAAAAGATGATTACAGCATTGTTCTTGACCCATTCAAGCCGAGTTCCGTCCCTGGACTGAAAGATATCAATGAAACAGCTAATGAAGTTCTCTGCAGTCATGAACACTATGATCATAATTACAGAGAAGCTGTAAAAATTATTTCCGGTAAAAAGTCTCCGTTCACTGTAACTGAGATAAATACTTTTCACGATGATGAACACGGTGCAAAAAGAGGTCCAAACATAATAAGAGTTTTTGAAAGTGACGGTGTAAAAGTAGTACATTTTGGTGATCTTGGGTGTAATCTTACAGATGAACAGATAAATTTACTGAAGGGAGCTGACTGCGTACTTATCCCTGTCGGAGGCTTCTTTACCATCGATGCCCAAAAAGCTCAGAAAATAGTGGAGCAGATTGAAGCGAAGGTCGTGATACCGATGCATTACAGAACGGCAGACTTTGGATTCGACGTAATAGCAAATATTAACGATTTCCTTGATATATGCGGCAGATGGGTAAGATATCCGAGTAATACAATCGAGATTGGGCATGAAGACAAGCATTATTGCTGCGTACTGACACTTGGAAAATAAGGCACATATTTCAAAAGCCGGAGTTCTCAAATCGAACTCCGGCTTCAATATTTATTAAATTTTATACATTCAAAATTAATACTTCCATTGGTCTTCACCATTAAATATCTCAGTGTATTGGCTAATGATCAACTCTCAGGTGGCTCCACTTCAGTTCTCATTACTTTTCCCCTTTCTCATGCCCTAAGGAATAATCTCATCCCGGCTCGGTTTAATAACCATAATAACACATGGGGTCTAAGGACTCTGGCGGAGTGCACCTCCCTTACTTAATCTATTAATTTTGAATAATTGTAACATATCAGTCAGTAAACTTTCTCCAAAGATCATGGACTTCGAAATCAACCGTACATGCACCTGCTCCATTTGGCAGGAAAACCAGCTGTGTGTCACACCGTCTGCGTTTCATCCTTAAACGCTTCAACATAACAATCACCTCAACTTAAGAACACATCACTGTTTCTTTCGGTTCCTATTCACTTTGTCTCTCAGGAATTATCCTGAAGTTTTACTAATCAGTTCATTGGTGTTTCCTCGATGAATTATTTAATGTACTTACTCCTGATTGAAATAACTTTCATACATATCACCTTTTCTGTATTAAATCATCCAGGTAAAGGTTAGCATCTCATCGGAATTGACCTGCTTTCTGCTAATTTAGGTTTCAGAAAAATCTGATCAGTTCATTGGTTTATCCTCTGAATTACTGTATATGGTTTCTGACGAATGAATCAAATCAGTTCATCGGACCGTCCTCCATTACTTCTGATTTGTTATATTTTCTTTTCCTTTTCTTATCTTGGCTATATTATATATCCCTTTATTTGTTTTGTCAACACAAATTTTCAAGATTCTTGAAAATTTTTATGTAATTTGCAACAAAGCAAAAAATACATCCGACCACTTGCTGCAAACTTCTCAGATATTCTGAAGGAACTTTCCTGAGAGACGGTGGCCGGATAGTGATTTAGTTACTCTATTATTGTATCAAGAAATTCGGTGGGAATGTATTCCATCGCACGTAAAGCAATCCTCAGCATATCCTCCGGAAGTTCATCCTTTCCTGCCGAATAGTAGGCCCATGCTATACCTCCGGTAATACACGCGATAGTATCACTGTCTCCTCCGATGCTTACTGCATTTCTGACAGCATCTTCATAGTTCTCCGACTCAAGAAAGCATACTATAGACTGCGGCACTGTTTTCATACAGGTTTCATTAAAAGGGTAGGGTCGCAAATCATCGACTGTGAAATCAAGGCTGTAGAAATTTTGCTCTATATAGTTTTTAATCTCTTCCTTGGTGCTTCCGGTTCTTGCAAGATATATTGCAGCTGCTGTGGCCTGGGCACCTTTTATTCCTTCAGGGTGGTTATGAGTAACCTCAGCGCTCATCTCAGCAAGATAAAGAGCCTCCTTAAGGCTGTCGGCATAAAAGCCGCATGGAGAAACTCTCATAGCTGATCCATTTCCTAAGGAATTGTAAGGCTCAAATTCATCCTCTTTTAACCACTTCCTGAACATCCCGCCATAACCGACGTTCGGATATTTCTCGCCTAATGTCTTCAGTTCCATGACAAGGAAAAGTGAAAGATATGTTTCTCTGAAGGCTGCCATTTTAAGGGCGCGGGCAACTGCGATTGTCATTACAGAGTCATCGGTACAGTAACAGCCCTTTCGGAAAAGTGGAAAGTCCTTAGTATAGGTATTATTGAATTCATATACTGATCCAACTATATCACCTATCATTGCGCCTATGATACCGGAAAATTTTCTATTCATTTTGTTTCCTCCTGTAAAATACTATGCTTACATTATAGTCAAAAAATGACTGAAAAGGTCGCACGGAAAGCGACTTTTCAGATTGAACCCAGAGTATCAAGATGCATCTGGAAAAGCTGGATATTTATCTCATTGATATCATAAATGCCCTTATTCATGAAATACTCGAGAGCTATATCAAAACGGGAAGAATGTGTATAGCTATATCCTGCGCTTGAAAGGAATTTCTGTGACTCGGAAAACGGAAGTCTTAGTGCAATCGAAAGTGCCTGACACGTTTTCTTGCTCGGGTGATAATCTTTGCTGCTTAATATCTTAGAGAATAGCTTTTTATCTATATTTGCTCTTTTATAGACATCTGGATTTGAACAATCTTTCTCGATCATTATGCGCATGAGCATTTGTGAGAAACTTTCATCAAGATTATTAAGCATATCCTCGAGAGTCTGAGCAAAAGGTTTAGTAAGATCAGCTGCTGCGGATGAATGAGAATTGAAAGGTTCTTCTTGTGACTTTTTTCTTTTCCCGGATTTTGCACTCTTCTTTTCTGATGGTGGTGATTTCAGTTCGATTTTTTGAGCAGCTTCATCAAACTGTGAAAGAATGTTTTCTGATAAGGCATCCTGAAGCAATGCATACTCATCAAGCTCTGTCTCTTTATATTCATCTATTATATATTTGCTGTCTATATATTCAGCAAGGTCCGGATACAGGCGTTTTGAGTAGTCTGTTGATTCATCGTCAAAAACAACAAGCCACACATCAATATCATTATTCAGGAGATATCCCTGAATAACTGAAAGAGCAAGCCTCAGCGCGGTATCCTTTGGGCATCCAAATGTACCGGAGGATATAAGAGGGAACGCGATACTTTTACACTTATACTCCTCGGTAAGTTTAAGGCACTCTGAGTAGCAGTCCTTCAGAAGTTCTTCCGAATTTTCGTCGACTCCCCACACAGGACCTACTGTATGGAACACATACTTGCAGTCCAGGTCATAACCACGGGTACCAGCGGCAGAACCTGGTGGGCAGCTGCCGAGCTCTCTGCATTCTTCTTCAAGTTTTGGACCACCAGCTCTGTGGATTGCTGCATCACCGCTTCCGGAACCGCTTAAAAACACATCCGTAGCGTTGACTATAGCGTCCACATGCATTTTTGTAATGTCATTTCTTACTATCTGAAAAGGCATTATTCCTGTTCCTCCATCAAAATCTTATCCGTATACAAGTCCTTCGTTAACAAGATAAATCAGCAGATCTTCGCATCCGGACTTTATCTCATCATAAGTGGCACTGAACTTTCGTGTATACCATGGATCGGATATATCATGAGGATTATCCGAAAAATCCATGAGGCGGCTTATTTTACCGAGTTTATCTCCGCCCGTTATTCGTCTGACATTCACTATGTTCTTCTGTTCCATAGCGATTATCATATCAAATCTGTCATAGTCTGATTTTATCATCTGACGCGCGATTTTACAATCATAGTTTATATTATGGCGCTTCAGCTCTTCAGCGGCGGCATAGTACACAGGATTTCCTGATTCCTCATCGCTTGTGCCGGCTGACTCAATAAGAAAATGATCGGCGAGCCCGCTGCGTTTTACGTAAACGTCAAACCCAAGGTACCTGTAAAAAGAGGAGAAAAGATGAGATAATAC
>R21__coassemble_1702_pt1 | contig 14242 bp, 12 predicted proteins | sample R21__metabat2_high_PE_066 | metagenome-assembled genome bin R21
GTATAACATAAAAATATAAAATAGTATAGAAATATTGTGAAAAATACATCAGTTTTTGTCAAAATTTGCATTTTTCCATAATGCCCTCAGCCATGCGCTCAAAGTTTGTTAAACCTGTGCTTATCTGAAATATCTTCAGTTCCCACTGCCTGTGCGGTCTGCGGAGACTCCGTACAGAACCGATGAAAGATACTGCTCAATTTTGTCTGTTCAGAAAAGCTGCACCGGATAACATCGACTTTTTCGCCTAACCTCAGTTTACACTGCGTGTGTGGCTGACAGCGGATTTTTCTGACTTCTCAAAGTTTTCTTTTCTGTTCAAATGATCAGCAAAGATAATCCGCATATCTCTTGCGGTAGGATGGGCATTCCTCTCTCAGAGGTATGAACGAAAATCCGGAGCTTCTTATCACCACGAGAAGTTCACCCGCTCTTTTCAAAAGAATGGAATGTTCATTTTCTGCTTTTCCGGAAATCACTTCAAGATACAGCAGGTCAAGAAGAGTGCTTATCTCTTTACCTTCCGCGCCGATATTTTTTAGCTCGTTTCCCTTGATGTCAAGGTCAGCCTGCAGATACATTTTACCGCTTTCAAGTATTTCTGTCATCAGCTCAATTCCCTGCCTGCCGCAGCTTCCCCGTTCCAGAGCCACAGCCTCAGTCTTTGCGAGGTTGTCCGCAAGATGCACCGCCATAAGCTTTCTGAAAAGGTCTTCGTTTCCTGCGTTCAGCAGAAGCTTTACCCTCGCCTTTGTCAGAGGAATTCTCTCCTCGTGGTGCAGTATCAGGTAGTGTATCTCTTTTTTTGTGTCCTGCGGGAAGGCAAATCTCTTCAGCATGCCGTCCGATATTTCAACGCTCTTTTCAACATGTCCCTTGAAGTGGTCAAGTCCCCTGTCATCGGTGTATTTTGCCGAAGGCTTGCCCGAGTCATGCAGCAGAACCGCTGCCCTCACCGCAAGATTCGGCGGTGTGTTCTCAAGCGCCTTCAGCGTGTGCTCCCATACATCATATCTGTGGTAGACTGAGTGCTGCCCGCAGCCTTTCTCGTCTTTCAGTTCGGGTATTGCCTCGAATATCATGTCTGAGAAATCTCTCATGGCCTTTGAGGGGTTTTCTGCCAAGAGCAGCTTTTTAAGCTCTTTTCCGAGCCTTTCTGCAGCTACGAGCTTCAGCTCATGAGAGAGCGCATGGACTGCGTCGGCCGTCCTTTGTTCAATCTCAAACCCCAACACTGCAGAAAATCTCACCGCGCGGAATATTCTCAGAGCATCCTCCGAAAATCTCACATAAGGGTCACCGACCGCCCTGATAAGACCGTTCTCAAGGTCATCTCTGCCGCCGTACATATCAACGAGCCCCTCTTTTTCATTGAAAGCCATGGCATTTATCGTGAAATCTCTCCTTGAGAGATCCTCGCCGAGTGTCCTCGTGAAGGATACCGAATCCGGATGCCTGTGGTCGGAGTACCTGCCCTCCGTCCTGAATGTTGTTATCTCAATCGGTTCATTTTCAAAAACCACCGTGACGGTCCCGTGTTCAATTCCTGTCGGGATGACGGGGTAAAGACCTTCAAATATCCGTGTGGTTTCCTGTGGTGAAGCGGAGGTGGTTATGTCAAAGTCATCCGGCTCCCTGCCGAGCAGCATGTCCCTCACGCAGCCGCCCACCGCATATGCCGAAAAGCCACCGGCATATATCATGTCGATGGCTCTGTTTATGTTTTGCGGAAGCTTAAGATTATCCTTCAAAATTCTCATATCATTCTGCAGCAGGCGCAGTGTAGCCTGAAATAACGAACATTGTGTTCCTTGCGTATTTTCCCGTGACAAGACTTACATAGTCTGAGAAGTCAAGGTCCCTTGTGTCAAATCTTGTTGCCTCTATGAAGTCATCGGTGCTTATCTTCACCGACTCACCGAAGGGCACGCCGAATCTCACGACAGCCTTCGAGTAGTTCACGGCTCTTATCGGCACATAGAGAAACTCCGGGTTGTCCGTGTTGTCCTCTACCGATGTGTCGGCAAGTGTCATGCACACTATCACCATGTCGCCTCTGTTTATGCTGTCATATATGTCGGTGAGATAGTTGAAGTTTGAGAGGTTCTTCTTCATCTCAACATTTTCCTCACCGAAGGTCTCCTGAAGAGCCTTCAGCATTGTGGCGTTGCTCGTTATCTCCTGAGAGGAAATCGGAGTCACTCCGAGGTATGATGCCGTTATCTCAAGGCAGGCGCGGTTGTGGTCGGCTGAGGTGTAGTCCTGGAATCCCGTCATCTTCACAGTGCTTGCGTAGCTGTCGGTCATCGTCAGGCTTATTATGTCATTGTCCGTAATCAGCTGATAGACAAACATCTTCGCCGTGAATCCGGCGCACACAATGAGCGCCACGAAGAAAACGAACAGAAGCTGCACGAAAATCTTTTTCACCGCCGCAGAGAGCGGCTCGCCGTTGTTCAGCAGTATGCCTCTTTTCCTTGTGTTGTCGTGATGTATCTTTTCAGCCTGTTTAATCTGTTTTTTGGATAGAATCGCTGCGGGATTCTGACTGCTCATATCAAATTCACTCCACATTTCAGGGTATTTGTCATATTTTAACATTTTTCTTCACTGAGTTCAATATTTTTTAATGGTTATAAAGCAATTGCAATAATATATTTTTTGATGTATAATTTAACGGTGTAACTATGCCTGCGGAGAGTAAGCCGCGGCACTTGTCACGAGATAAATCAGCTTAAAATTATCCTGAATGGGAGGAATAGATAAATGTCACTTTATCAGGAATGGAATGATCTTGCCGGAAACAGCGGAGTTTCCCGTGAGTTCTGGCAGGATTACCTCGAGAAGGAGAGAGCAGCATACAAGAAGATTCTCTCCGCCGAAGAGCCTTTTGAGGGTGAGCTCAGCGAGCTTGCAGCAATGTTCGATATGGAGGCAAAGCTTTTCTGCGGCTTCATCGACGGCATAAACGACAGTCTCAAGGTTCCCTATGACCTTGAGTCGCTTGATGAAAACTCAGAGATAAAGCTCGACTATGACGAGGAGAAGCTTTACTACAACATGGTTGGAGCAAGGGCCGAGTGGCTCTATACTCTGCCGGAGTGGGATTCCCACCTCACAGCCGAGAGAAGAAAGGAGCTCTATAAGCAGCAGAAGAGCTCCACAACCATAGTCAAGGGCAAGAAGATAGGCAGAAACGATCCGTGCCCATGCGGCAGCGGAAAGAAATACAAGAAGTGCTGCGGCAGGACAGCTTAAGCCAGAATGAAGATAAAGATTCTCCAGCAGCTTGAGGGCGCAAAAGAGGCCGAAGGTCTCACCGTGATAATAGACGTCTTCAGAGCCTTTACCGTTGAGCCGTGCCTTGTGGACAGAGGAGCCGATACCATAATCGCTGTCGGCGGCATTGAAACGGCCCTCTCTTATCGTGAGAGGATACCGGGATGTGTCCTTGTCGGCGAGAGACACGGAGTCAGGCTTCCCGGCTTTGACCTCGGAAATTCTCCCTCCTGTGTCATGGCAGGAGATTTCAGCGGAAGGACAGTCATACATTCCACAAGCGCGGGAACCCAGGGAATAGTGAACGCCTCAGGCGCTGATGAGATAATCACGGCAAGCCTTGCCAATGCCTCGGCCGTGGCTGAGTATATCCGGAAGCGAAATCCCGGGACGGTCTCGCTTGTCTGCATGGGACTTGATGCCGAGGTGCCGACTGATGAGGATACCCTCTGCGCTGAGTACATAAAGAGCATACTTGAGGGAAAACCCATTGAGGACATAGCAGAAAGAGCTTCATGCCTCCGATTCACAAGCGGAGCAAAATTTTTCGATCCGCTTCAGCAGGAGGTTTTTCCGCAGGCAGATTTTGATATCTGCGTGAAGCCCGATGCCTTCGATTTTGTTCTCAGAGCAGTGAAAGCGGAAAATCCCGACGACGGATTTTATATGATAAAAACAGATGTCTGACAAAAACATCCGCCCTATAGAAACCTCCGTCTGTTAAAAATATGCTTTTCAAATAAACACCCCTTTGTCACCGTCTTGGCTTCAGTCAGGAGAAAATGCCATGAGCGTCAGTATCAGAGCGGTCAATGCCGCAGCGGATGCCGCAAGACTCTGCGAAATATATAATCCGTATATCCTTTCAACAACGATAACATATGAGTACGATGCCATAGATGCCGCCGAATTTGAGTCAAGGATAAATTCCGTGACAGAAAGATTCCCTTTTCTGGTGCTTGAGACCGACGGAATGATCGCAGGCTATGCCTACGCCTCGGCCTTTAATCAAAGAAAGGCCTATGACTGGGACGCCGATATATCGATATATCTTGACATGAATATGCGCGGCAGGGGATACGGCAGACTGCTTTTCGGAAAACTTCTTGATGTCCTTACGGAAATGGGATATGTGAATGCCTGTTCCCTCATAGACATACCGAATCCCGCAAGTGAAGCGCTGCATGCTTCCTTCGGCTTCAGAAAGACGGGAAGCTATGATAAGAGCGGCTGGAAAGGCGGCAGATGGCTGGATATGGCAATATACTCAAAGCGGCTGAGCGACCCCGCTGTGCCGCCGGCAATAGATTTCAACTGGCAGAAAATACTGAATAACCTGAATTCAGATAATATCAGCAATTAAACTGACCATCCTCACGGATGATCACCCTTATACATCAAAGAAAGGAAGACAAACTAAAATGCAGTGGACAGGACTTAATGATCTGAGAGAAAAATATCTCAGCTTCTTTGAATCCAAGGGACATCTGAGACTTCCAAGCTTCTCACTTGTGCCGAATAACGATAAGAGCCTTCTCCTCATAAATTCAGGCATGGCTCCTATGAAGAAATATTTTACAGGAGAGGTTACTCCTCCGAGAAAGAGAGTCACAACCTGCCAGAAGTGCATCCGTACACCCGATATCGAGCGTGTCGGCATCACCGCAAGACACGGCACATACTTTGAGATGCTCGGAAACTTCAGCTTCGGCGATTACTTCAAGCATGAGGCTCAGCCGTGGGCATGGGAGTTCCTCACACAGGTGCTTGAGATACCTGCCGACAAGCTCTGGTGCTCCGTCTATGTTGACGATGACGAGGCAGCCGATATATGGGTAAATGAGGTTGGAGTCGATCCGACTCATATCGTAAGGCTCGGCAAAGAGGATAACTTCTGGGAGCACGGCTCAGGTCCATGCGGCCCGTGCTCGGAGATATATTTTGACCGCGGCGAGGAGTACGGCTGCGGAAAGCCTACCTGCGGAGTAGGCTGCGACTGCGACAGATACATGGAAGTCTGGAACAACGTTTTCTCCCAGTTCAATAATGACGGCAGCGGAAACTATACCGAGCTTGACCAGAAGAACATCGATACAGGCATGGGACTCGAGAGACTCGCCTGCGTCATGCAGGGTGTCGACAACCTCTTCCTCGTAGATACAGTCCAGAACATAATGAAGCATATCTCACGCATCGCCGGAAAGACTTACGGCGACAACGAGAAGGATGATATCTCACTTCGTGTCATCACCGACCATATCCGCTCCACAAGCTTCATGATAGGCGACGGAGTCATGCCTTCAAACGAGGGCAGAGGCTATGTCCTCAGAAGACTTTTAAGGCGCGCCGCAAGACACGGAAAGCTCCTCGGCATCGACAGACCTTTCCTTTCAGAGGTCTGCGATACAGTCATAGCCGAGAATAAGGGCTATTATCCTGAGCTTGAGGAGAAGAAGGACTTCATCAAGAATGTTATCTCCAACGAGGAGGAGAACTTCTACAGAACCATCGACCAGGGCCTTGAGATACTGAACAGCTTCATCGGGAAGGCAGACACAACAGTCCTCTCAGGTGATGACGCATTCAAGCTCAACGATACCTACGGATTCCCGCTCGACCTCACAAGAGAGATACTTGCCGAGAAGGGCATGACAGTCGACGAGGAGAGATTCCAGGAGCTTCTCCTTGAGCAGAAGAACAGAGCAAGAAATGCCCGCAAGCAGTCAGATACAGACGCATGGGCAGGAACAGCCGACCTCTTTGAGGATGTTTCAGCCACAAAGTTCATCGGCTACACAGAGATGAGCGGAAAGGCCCAGGTCCTCGCGATTGCAGCGTCCGGCGAGAGAGTCGAGTCAGCCGAAGAGGGTGACGATGTCATAATCGTCCTCGATACAACACCTTTCTACGCAGAGAGCGGCGGACAGATCGGCGATACCGGTGTCCTTACCGTAAACGGCGCATCCGTCAGGGTTACAGACACCAAGAAGAATACCCAGGGCGTGTTCATGCACCATGCAGTGGTCGAGAGCGGCGAGCTCAATGTCGGCAATGAGATAAACGCCCGGGTCGATGCCGCAAGACGCCGTTCAATAATGAGAAACCACACCGCAGCCCATCTTCTCCAGGCAGCTCTCAGAACTGTCCTCGGAACTCATGTCGAGCAGGCAGGGCAGCTCGTCACAGACCAGAGAGTAAGATTTGACTTCACTCACTTCTCAGCCATGAAGCCTGAGGAAATTGCCGCAGTTGAGGCAATGGTCAATGAGAAGATAATGGAAGGCATTTCCGTCACCATGGAGGAGATGCCGATAGAGGAAGCAAAGAAGCTCGGAGCAATGGCTCTCTTCGGAGAGAAATACGGCGATATCGTAAGAGTCGTGACAGCAGGAGACTTCTCAAGGGAGTTCTGCGGCGGTACCCATGTCGATAATGCCTCAAAGCTCGGCCTCTTCAAGATTCTCTCAGAGTCAGGCGTGGCAGCCGGAGTCAGAAGAATCGAGGCAGTCACAGGAGCCGGTGTCCTTAATCTTCTCAATGAGAACATTAAGCTTCTCACCGAGACAGCCGTGACCCTCAAGGCAAACACAATAGCCGATGTCCCGTCTAAGGCCGCAGCCGTTGTGGCTGAGAATAAGGAGAAGGACAAGCAGATAGAGTACTACACAATGAGAGCCGCTTCCGATACAGTCAGCGACTTCGCAAAGACCGCCACAGAGGTTGATGGAGTCATGGTGCTCAATGTGTATATCTCCGGAGCAGACTCCGATTCCCTCAAGACAATGGCAGATAAGGCAAAGGACCTCGCAGCCGATGAGCCGTGGGTCACCGTCCTTGGCGGCTCATCAGAGGGCAAGGGAACTCTCGTCTGCAGCGTCTCAAAGGCAGCTCAGGCAAGAGGCCTCAAGGCAGGACTCATCGTCAAGGCCGTCGCACAGATAGCAGGCGGCAACGGCGGCGGAAGACCTGACTTCGCAATGGCAGGCGTAAAGAATCTCGACAAGATGGACGAGGCCGTTGCCTCCGTTGTTGAGATAGTCAGAACCCAGATAAAGTAAAGAGGAACCTTAAAATGGCAGACTGCATTTTCTGTAAGATAGCAAACGGTGAGATTCCGTCAAATAAAGCTTATGAGGATGATAAGGTCCTGGCTTTCTATGACCTCGATCCTCAGGCGCCGAAGCATGTGCTCATCATACCTAAGGAGCACATAGCAAGCGCAAATGACCTTGATGAAAGCAATGCTTCCGTTGTCGCTCATATTTTTGTGACTGCGGCAAAGATAGCAAAGGAGATCGGCATCGCCGATTCAGGCTACCGTATCGTCAATAACTGCGGCGAGGACGGCGGCCAGACGGTGAAGCACCTGCATTTCCATCTGCTTGGCGGCAGAAGCATGGCATGGCCTCCGGGCTGATTGCGTGGAGAAACAGCAGATGAAGAAGATATTGTCAGTTTTCGCTGTTTTTGCGCTTTTGTTTTCGATTCTCTCTGTCCCTGCGTCCGCTGAGGGCTTCACGTATGATTTTGACTATAACTCCCAGTCGATACTCATGATGAGCCTCGATAACGGCGAGATTGTCTATACAATGAATCCCGACGAGAGACGCCCCATGGCATCCATAACCAAGATAATGACCTTCATCGTGGCTTATGAGAGCATAGAGGATATCGAAAACACCTATATAACCGTAAGTGAGAAGGTAGAGGATGAGCTTGAGGGAACAGGCTCGTCCCTTGCCGGAATATATGTCGGCGAGGAGCTTACGGGCTATGAGCTTCTTAACCTCATGATGATACCCTCGGGCAACGATGCCGCCCTGACCCTTGCCATCTACTGTGACGAGCATAAGGATAAGGTCGAGGCCTACAGAAACTCAAAGTACGGCACCGGGTCAGATGATACATCTGATGTTGAGGAATCCGATGAGGATGTTTACACCGATGATGTACCCGACCCGGTGAAGGCAGCCGAAACAGCGGTGAATGCCGTGGCAGGAGCTGAGGATGACTCCGAAAGCTCAGAGGATGAAGATTCCGAAGAATCCGACGAGGATGAGGAGGAGTCGACCGGCGCAGTATCCGAGTACAGCAAGTATTTTGTCAGCCTCATGAACGAGAAGGCGAAAGAGCTTGGCTGCAATGATACTCACTTTGTAAATCCTCACGGACTCTATGACCCCGACCACTATTCAACGGCGAGGGATATAGCAACGATAGTCCAGTATGCCACAAAGCTTCCGTATTTCACCGATATAACAAGCTGTACGGCATATAAGCTTCGCGCTACCAATATGTGCGAGGAGGAGCGCACCGTCTCAACTACTAACCAGATGATGTCAATGTATTCCTCCGACGGCATGTATTACTATATGTACTGCAACGGCATCAAGACCGGTTCCTTGAACGAGGCCGGCTACTGCATCGCAGCTTCAGCTACCTACGAGGGATATACCTATGTTGTTGTCGCCCTTGGATGTCCGATGATAGACGAGTACGGAAACGAGCTTGATTATCATGGCGAGATGGTGGATGCCGCAACGCTGTTCCGATGGGCGTTTCTCAATCTCTCGATGAAAAATATAGCGGAGGCGGGAGACCTCATCGGTGAGGTAAAGCTCAACTATGCGTGGAATCAGGATACCCTTCAGGTGGTTGCGGGCACCAATGTCTCTGCGATACTTCCCGATGATGTTGAGATAAGCTCAATCGTCTGTACGGTAAACCTCCCCGAGGATGTCGATGCCCCGGTGAAAAAAGGTGATGTCATCGGCACGGCTGTATATTCCTATGCCGGTGAGGACATAACTACCGTAAACCTTGTCGCGAGTGAATCCGTTGAGAAGAGCGATATCATAAAGACCATAGAAACAGGCCAGTCGGTGGTCACATCTCCGTGGTTCCTGATAATCGTCGGTCTCATCATTCTTGTTGTGGCAGCATACATCATCATCATATTGAGCTACAATAAGCGCAAAAAAAGAATGAGAAAGATAAAGCGCTATAAGGATATGTAAGTATTTTTATCCGGATAACGCATAAAAAATTTCCGTTATGCAAAAATGCATCTGCCGGAAATGAAGTCTTTTAATCCTTCAGTATACATAAGACCGGACCGGGGTTCCTTTTCGGAGCTCCGGTTTTTTCGCCCCGAAAAGCCTGAAAGCGGAAAAATAAACATAAAACAGCTGCTTTCAGTATAAAATTTATATGGAAATATGATAAAGCTTATGTTATAATAAGTGGACAAAAGAGCGGGTTTGAATATTTATCATAAAGTATAGATGCATACGCTGTGCTCAATCCCGAGGGCTGCGGTGCATGGTTCACTTCAATGCAGAGTAAATCGTACAGCATGGCATAAAGCTGCACAGACAGGACAGTGCAGCAGGTTAAAATGAAAGGAATGAAAAATCATGGGACTTATCAGAGCAGCGCTCGGATCCGTTACAGGAGTTCTTGCGGATCAGTGGAAGGAGTACTTTTACTGTGAGTCGATTCCGGCGGATGTGCTCGCCGTAAGAGGCAGAAAGCGCAATTCCGGCCGCTCCGGCAATAACGGAAGCAATAATGTCATATCCTCAGGTTCGGTGATAGCGGTCGCTGACGGTCAGTGCATGCTGATAGTTGAGCAGGGCAGAATAGTTGAGGTCTGCGCAGAGCCGGGCGAGTTTGTGTTTGATTCTTCAAGCGAGCCGAGCATATTTAACGGCGGCCTCAATAAGGAAGGCATCCTTGAGGCGCTGAAGAATGTCGGCAAGAGATTCACCTTCGGAGGTCAGGCAGCAACTGACCAGAGAGTTTATTACTTCAATATCAAGGAGATAACCGGCAATAAGTACGGCACGCCGAATCCTGTCCCCTTCAGGGTAGTCGACAGCAATATCGGACTTGATATGGATATCTCCATAAAGTGCTTCGGAGAGTACAGCTACAGGATAGCGAATCCTCTGCTTTTCTATACGAATGTCTGCGGAAATGTCACCGCAAGCTATACAAGACAGCAGATAGACGGACAGTTAAAGAGTGAGCTTCTCACAGCGCTTCAGCCGGCCTTTGCCGCAGTGTCCGAGATGGGCATCCGCTATTCCGCTCTCCCGGGACATACCGCAGAGCTTGCCGATAAGCTCAATGAGGTCCTCTCCGAGAAGTGGAGAGAGCTTCGCGGCATAGAGATCGTGTCAGTCGGTGTCTCAAGCGTCAAGGCAGGCGAAGAGGACGAGAAGATGATAAAGGAGCTGCAGCGCAATGCTGCGTTCCGTGACCCGTCAATGGCAGCCGCTCATCTTGTAGGCGCACAGGCAGCCGCAATGCAGGATGCGGCGAAGAATACCTCAGCCGGACCCGCGATGGCATTCATGGGAATGAACATGACGCAGAATGCCGGAGGTGTGAACGCCCAGGCCCTCTACGGAATGGCTCAGCAGAATGTTCAGGCAGTTCAGCATCCGCAGGTGCCCAAGGTCAACGCAAACGCATGGATATGTCCTTCCTGCGGCACCGAAGCAAGCGGGAAATTCTGCCCCGAGTGCGGCACTAAGAAGCCCGAGCCTCAGGGTTGGACATGCGCTCAGTGCGGCACCGTCAATCAGGGCAAGTTCTGCATGGAGTGCGGAGCCAGGAAGCCCGCAGGCGCGCTACAGTACAGGTGCGATAAGTGCGGATGGGTTCCCGAGGATCCCGCAAATCCGCCGAAGTTCTGCCCTGAGTGCGGAGATCTCTTCAATGAGGATGATGTAGTATAAGATAGTCAGGTTATTACCCTAAGAGGGTTTTAATAAATATTTTTCAAATGTACAGTGTACGAAGAAAGGAAATTACCATGAAAACAACAAAGAAGCTTTTAAGCCTGCTGCTTTCACTCGCAATGATTCTTTCATTATGTGTCGCAGTAAGCGCCGATGATTCCGCACCGGCACCGGGACATTATGCTCTTTCAGGTGTCACAGAGGGTGACGAGACTTATGACAGCGATATAGTCGCCATGCTCGCTGAAGCCTTCTACCTTGACCTCAATGAGGACGGTACCTTTGTCTTTGTAGCCAATGAGCAGGAAAGCACAGGAACCTGGGACGCTTCAGGCCTCACAATAGACGGTGAGCTACAGAGCTTCACCTATGACGGAACCACCATCACTCTTGCAGAGGATGATATGTCCCTGAGCTTTACTCTCGGCGATGCTCCTGCAGCAGATGATGCTTCCGGTGATGCAGCTGAGGGTGATGACACAGCAGAGACCACCGAAGACCCTGAGCTTGGCGATCCGGAAATCTTAGAGGATACAGTAGTCCTCGATGATGACTACATGACAATCACCATCACAGGCATTGAGCATGATTCCTTTGGATACTATGACATAAGCTATACAGCAGTAAACAAGACAGATAAGGCTGTCACCGCTTCCAGCAAATTCGGTTATGTCAATGATATCCAGCTTGATTCTGTTTCCTGCTATGTATCCCTTGATGCAGGCGCAAAGAAGAAGGATTCCTTCTCCATTTATGAGAGCTATCTTGGCGGCATAAAGTATATCGGCAAGATCGCATGGAGATTTGAGGTATACGATGCTGAGAACTATGATGTTCTCGATGATATGATCTACGGCGAGGTCACAACTTCCCTTGACGGACAGTTCATTCAGGATATAAATACAGACGGCGATGTGCTCCTTGATGACGATTATTGCAAGGTTGTATATCAGGGCGCAAGAACCAATGAGTATGGCTACCGTTACATTGACTTCTATGTAGAGAACAAGACCGAGGATAAATACATCTATATCAGCAAAGATGAGCTTTCCTATGACGGCTGGCAGGCAGATGATTACTTATCAGTTGACCTCTGCGCAGGTACATGCGGTTACACAAGCATGACAATGTACGGCGAGCCTGAGGACTTCGATGTTGAGTCCCTCGACGATCTCAAAGAGATGAAGATAAGCATCAAAGCAATCGATTACGATACATGGGAGACACTCTCCGAGGGTGAAGCAGTCACAGTAAGCCTTGAAACCGCAAGCCCGAGAGCATAATTTCATAATTTTATAATTTAATACAGTAGAAGCGGGCAGGTCGGAGGTGATTTCTTTCGGCCTGCCCCTTAATATCAGATATTTCACAGAAAGGGTATTTTTATGGGCTTATTTGACAAAAAATACTGCGATATCTGCGGCGAGAAGATACGCTTTCTCGGCAACAGAAAGTTAAATGACGGAAATATGTGCAAGGACTGCGCAGAGAAGCTCTCTCCGTGGCTTTCGGGCCGCAGAGGCATGACAGTCGCAGACATCCAGGCTCACATGAACTACAGAGCAGATAACTATGATCAGCTTCAGTACTTCAACCCCACAAGAGTCATAGGAACCAACATGAAGCTCTATATCGACGATAATCAGGGGCTTCTCTTCTTCTCAAGAAATTCAAACTGGAGAAACAGCAACCCCGATCTCATCAGATTTGACCAGATTACCGGAGTCCAGATCGACATAGACGAAACAAGACATCAGCGTGAGGTCGTGACTCCGCCTCCGCCTCCACCGCCGCAGCAGGGCGGAATAGGTCAGGGAAGACCGGGTGTTCAGCCGCCGAGACCGCAGCCGCCAAGACAGACTCCACCGGCACCACAGCCGCACGGAGGACCGGGCGCTCAGCGTCCCGGACAGCCAGGCCCCTCAGGTCAGAGACCTGGCCAGGGAAGACCACAGGGTGGTCAGCCGCAGGGAGGAAGACCTCAGGGCGGTCACGGAGGACCTGGAGGAAGAGGCAGAAACATGCCTTCACCTGCCCCGAGAGATCCAATGGTCGTGCAGGGCGAGTATTACTATACCTATGACTTCAATGTCATAGTATATGTTAACAGCGAGTGGTTCACAGAGATTCGCTTCAGGGCAAATTCCTCCAGTGTCGAGGATTCTTCATCTGTCGCATATCAGAATGCCTACGCAGAGGCTTATCAGTATAAGACAACGCTCGAGGCTCTGGCAGGCTCAAACTATACAGGCAGCTATGAGCAGACAGCTTCCCGGACTGCCGTCACATGCCCCTACTGTGGAGCAACCACCATCCCGGACGCAAACGGATGCTGTGAATACTGCGGCGGCGCCGTAAACGGATAAGCCCGGAGAGGTTTAAGCTCGTAGAGGTTTCAGCTCAAAAAAGGTTTAAGCTCAAAAGAGGTTTCCACCCGAAAAAATTTCAGCCCGCAGAGGATTTTTCCCCTGCGGGCTTGCTGCGCTCATTTTTACTGCGGATAGATGAGGTGGCCTTCATCAATCCCATAGAGAGTTCTGCCAAGATACTGTTTTGCGATGTAGTGAGCCATGTTAAGATTCATGTCGAGGTAGTTTCCGCAGTCCCTTGGTGAGGCGCCGGGCACATCACCCTCGAAATCCCTGATAAACTCAAACATCTCCGTGACAAGAGCGACAATTTCAGCTGACTCAAGGTCCCCTGCCAGAAGAAGATAAAATCCCGTGCGGCAGCCCATCGGCCCGAAGTATATCACCCTGTCCTTCCATTCGGGATCATTCCGAAGGTAGGTGGCTCCAAGGTGCTCAATCGTGTGAACCTCCGCGGTGTTCATCACCGGCTCATCGTTCGGCGAGGTTATCCTCAGGTCAAAGGTGGTTATTACCTCTTTACCGATGTGGTCCTTCCTCGATACATATATTCCCGGCTCAAGTGCGAGATGGTTTATCGTAAAGCTTGCAATCTTTTCCATTCAAAGCTCCTCCTTGTTTTTCCTTAACTTTATTCCCATCTCGGTTTTCTGTCAAGGAATATTTTGTCTTACTGCCTTCAGTGCTGTATAGCCGGTTTCTGTATCGTCTGTGAAGAAGCCACCAAAGCCCTGCGCTGCCTTTGTGCATCCGGTTTCAATCTGTCCCACAAGGTTAAAATTATCTGCTGCAGCCTTCCCGTAAAGAATTGATAATCTTGACAATATTCTCGTTTAGTGATATATT
>R21__coassemble_1762_pt1 | contig 13873 bp, 3 predicted proteins | sample R21__metabat2_high_PE_066 | metagenome-assembled genome bin R21
GCTGGAGCCGCAGGGGTCGCAGTTGGCGCGCTTGGAGGAGCTGCTGTCGGTGCAGGTGTCGCAGTAGGCTCACTTGTCGGAGCTGCTGTCGGCTCAGGTGTCGGGGTGGCCTTCTCTGCGTTGGTCACTGTCAGGCCGCTCTCCGAGTCGCCGCTGTAGCTTACAGTGTACTCATGACCGCTTATCTCAACTGTTCCGTCTGTCTCGCCGACTTCCTTCACAGTATAAGCTATGAGCTTGCCGTCCGCATACTTGTAGAGATCCTTCCAGGTATATGTCAGGCTGTTTGCGCTGTTAAGCGTTACTGCATAGCCATAAGCCTTGCCGTTTAAGTAGAGCTGAACCTTCGTCTCGGCAGCTGTACTGCCCTCTGTGAACTTCTTTGTCACAGTCACATCAATCTTCTCGGACTCATGTGTGTTTGTCACTTTACCGCCAACGAGAGCATAGCTCTTTCCGTCCTCGTAAGTTGTTGTGTAACCATCAACGGCCTTCTCGACTACTGTGTACTCCACAAGCTTGCCGTCAGCATCATACTTGTCGATATTACTCCACGTTACAGTCCACTCTGCGGTCTCGGTGCCCTCGCCTATTGAGTTTACGAGATTGCCGCTGCCGTTTGAGTATCCTGCTGACTCCTTATAGTCAATTTCGCCGTCAAGGGTTGTATCTGCGCTCTCGATATGCTCGCCGTTTGCGTAGAGCTCGAGGATCACGCTGTCAGGTCTCTTTCCGTCACGGTCATTGTCATCGTCCCACTCGACGGATGCGGTCATCGTGACTGTTCCGCTTATCCTGTTGGTAAGGATAAAGCTTCCAAGAACATAGCTTCCATAGGTCTGCTTCTCAGGATCACCGGCCATCACATAAGAGCTTCCTGTGAGGACTTCATAAGGAGTATACTCCATCAGAGGCAGATCTGAAGGATCCATATCCTCCGTCATGTCATCAGGATTTAGCTTGCTCGTGTCATACTTCGGCATTCCCTTGATTGTGAATTTCCAGTCGCCGTTTTCATCCGGTGTAACGGTTACTGTGTAAGGCTCGTCACCGCTCATTATCGGATCGCCATTGCCGTCGAGCAGGCCGACTTCTATTTCCTTGGGTCTTACCCCCTCGGCATCGTTATCATCGAGCCACTTAATGGTTCCGGTGATGTCGACCACAACCATGGAATTTGTGAAGATGACTCCGCCCTCGGACTCCTCACTGCCGGTCTTTGTTCCGCCATAGAAGCTGCCGCCGTAGATTGAAACCATAAAGGTCTCATCCACATTGTAGGTGTAGCGCTTGCCGTTCTCATCGTACATCGGAAGGCCGGTATAGCTGTTAGTCCAGTTGTTGTCCTCATTGAGCTCTATATCGAGCATACGGTCATCATCATCAAGAACAGTGTTCCAGTCGTCCTCGTCCATGTCAGGTGTGCGTCTGGAGAGCATCATCATTATGTTGGTCTTCTTTCTGTAACCGAGAGCATCGTCATCGTCATCCCAGACAATCTGCACAGGGATGTCGATTGTGCCTGTTATCGTGTTGATCACATTTCCGTTCTTGTAGGTTGTTGTGTAATTCTCAACAGTCTCCTCAACCACTGTGTACTTAACAAGCTTGCCATCAGCATCATACTTGTCGATGCCCTTCCACGTTACAGTCCACTCTGCGGTCTCGGTGCCCTCGCCTATTGAGTTTACGAGATTGCCGCTGCCGTTTGAGTATCCTGCTGACTCCTTATAGTCAATTTCGCCGTCAAGGGTTGTATCTGCGCTCTCGATATGCTCGCCGTTTGCGTAGAGCTCGAGGATCACGCTGTCAGGTCTCTTTCCGTCACGGTCATTGTCATCGTCCCACTCGACGGATGCGGTCATCGTGACTGTTCCGCTTATCCTGTTGGTAAGGATAAAGCTTCCAAGAACATAGCTTCCATAGGTCTGCTTCTCAGGATCACCGGCCATCACATAAGAGCTTCCTGTGAGGACTTCATAAGGAGTATACTCCATCAGAGGCAGATCTGAAGGATCCATATCCTCCGTCATGTCATCAGGATTTAGCTTGCTCGTGTCATACTTCGGCATTCCCTTGATTGTGAATTTCCAGTCGCCGTTTTCATCCGGTGTAACGGTTACTGTGTAAGGCTCGTCACCGCTCATTATCGGATCGCCATTGCCGTCGAGCAGGCCGACTTCTATTTCCTTGGGTCTTACCCCCTCGGCATCGTTATCATCGAGCCACTTAATGGTTCCGGTGATGTCGACCACAACCATGGAATTTGTGAAGATGACTCCGCCCTCGGACTCCTCACTGCCGGTCTTTGTTCCGCCATAGAAGCTGCCGCCGTAGATTGAAACCATAAAGGTCTCATCCACATTGTAGGTGTAGCGCTTGCCGTTCTCATCGTACATCGGAAGGCCGGTATAGCTGTTAGTCCAGTTGTTGTCCTCATTGAGCTCTATATCGAGCATACGGTCATCATCATCAAGAACAGTGTTCCAGTCGTCCTCGTCCATGTCAGGTGTGCGTCTGGAGAGCATCATCACAGGGGCTGTCATCTTTCTGTAGCCGAGGGCATCGTTGTCGTCATTCCATTTGATCTTCACCGGGATGTCGATTGTGCCTGTCATTCTGTTTGTTACAACATAGACGCCGTTCTCATTAGGCTCGCCGAAGCTTATCTGCTCGTAAGGTTCTTTGAGAGCACTTGTATTGTCATCCGGATTTACCTCCTTGACAGTGTAGGTTATGAGCTTTCCGTCAGAGTCGTACTTAGGAACATCTTTAAATGTATTTGTCCATTCATCACCGCTCTTGAAGGTAAGGCTCTTGTAGCCGCCATCCATAATCAGGTATGGCTCATCTTTCCAATAGAGAACTGCATCCTGAGATTCAGGTCTCTCATCTTCTGCGTTGTTATCGTCAAGCCACTCGATCTTTACAGGGATGTTTATGTTTGCAGAGAGCGTATCGGTTATCGTCTCGCCGTTCTTTGCGAAGCTTTCCTCATCGGCATCTCTCTCATAGGTTGTCTGATAGTCGCCGCCTGTCACGGTCTCCTGCTTTACGGTGTAGGTTATTTTATCGCCATTATCATCATACTGCTTAAGAGAATCCCACTCTGCAAGCCATGCCTTATACTCGCCGTTTTCGTCAGCTTCTCCATCAAGAGTGATGGAAGCATCCTCGACCTTCTCGTCGTTCTTATAGAGGGCGAAGGTCACGCTTTCGGGTCTTGTGTTCTGACTGTTGTTGTCATCCACCCAGACCTTTTCCACGCTGACTGAAATTATAGCATAAGGTGAATAAATCCACTTGGTGTAATCTGAATTCGGATAGCATTTGCCTGAAGCATTGCCCGATACGGCTGAGTAATACATTATCTCAGAGCCGTCAGCGGAATAGAGCGGCAGATTCTTGAATGTACAGCTCCACTCGCCGGACTCATTGACTACACATGCTCCTGCGCTGTATCCGGCCTGCTGGCTGTCAGTACTTGCAAAGAGATTTACAGTAAGTGAATCCGGCTTGCCGGCAGCAGCATCACCGATCCACTCAATGCTTACCGGGAAGTCACGCACCCTGAGCTCATTTGTGAAGACGAACTTTCCGTCATCATTTACAGATGCGGCATCCTCATATCCTGTGTATGCAGGGCTGAGTTCACTTTCCACAGCCGTATATACATAAGCCTTTCCTTCATCATCATACTTAGGGAGATTTTCGAAGGAGCCTGCCCATTCGGTGTCATCATCGACTGTAAGAGAGGTATCTGTTTCCTCACCGTTTCTCATGAGAGTTACAGTGACTTCCTCAGGTCTGTAACCGGTATTATCATACTCCTCCCAATTAATCGTTACAGGGATACTGATCGTGCCGGTCATCATGTTTGTCACGACATAGATTCCGTTTTCATCAGTCTCACAGCTTATCTGCTTGTAAGGCTCACTGAGAACACTTGTGCCATCGTTTCGATTTACTTCCTTGATGGTGTAAGTTATGAGATTTCCGTAAGTATCATATTTAGGAACATTTTCGAAGGTATTTGTCCATGCAGCATCACTGTTGAAGGTAAGGCTGCTGACCGGCTCATCATCAGCAAAGAGAGCTGCATACTGAGCTGTTGGCCGCTTGCCTTCTGCATCGTCATCGTCAAGCCACTCAAGTCTTGCGGTGATATCCATATCAACAGACAGCTTATCCGTAATAGCCTCGCCGTCCACGGCATAGTCCTTGTCATCCACATAGCTGGTCACATAGTCGCCGCCTGTCACGGTCTCCTGCTTTACGGTATAGGTGATTTCGCTGCCTTCGGAGTCATACTTCTTGAGCAAGCTCCACTGAGCCTGCCATGCCACGGACTCGCCCTTGCTGTCGGTCTTTCCGTCAAGCGTGATGGTGCTGTTTGACATCTTCTCGCCGTTCTTGTAGAGAGCGAATGTCACGCTTGAAGGTCTTGTGTTCTGACTGTTGCCGCCGTCAATCCATACCTTGTTAACGGTCACGGATGTGACGCCGTATCTCAGGAATGTCCATGTTGAGTAGTCGGAATTAGGATATGTCTTGTATGAGTAGCTGCCAAGAGGCTGCGCGTGATAGGTTATCTCAGTTCCGTCATCATAGTAGATCGGAAGGTCTTTGAAAGTATCGGTCCAGTCTCCGTCTGCTGTGACACGGGTTGTCTTTCTCGGTGAACCCTCAGCATCGGCAAAGAGTCCGATTGTAACCCCGTTCGGTCTGTTCGCTGTGTCACCGCCGTCAAGCCACTCGATGCTTACAGTGAAGTCACGGACTGTGAGCTTGTTTGTGAAGGAGAATACGCCCTTTTCATCTGCCGGTACAGAATCGCCCTCCTCTGTATATCCGCTGTAGGAGCTGAGTCCGTCAGCATTCTCTGCAGCTGTGTATACATACTCTTTTCCTTCGTCATCGTACTTCGGGAGATTTGCGAAGGCGCTTACCCAGTCGGTGCTACCATAAACTGTGAGTGTGGTGTCTGCAGCCTCTCCGTTTCTGTAAAGAGCAACAGTCACTTCCTCAGGTCTCTTGCCGAGGGCATTGTCATTGTCATCCCAGATTATCTCTACAGGTATTGTGACAAAGCCTGAGAGTGTGTTGGTTATGGTTGTCTTGTAGCCTGTTGTCTTGTAGCCGTCATCGGTCGTCTCTGTGCTCTCGGAAACCGCATAGGTGCTGTCCCCGATGGTGACATATCCGCCCTTTGCATCGGCCTCGGTGAAGGCATAGCTTATCTCTGCGCCCTTTGAGTATCTGTAGACATCAGCCGAATATTTCCAGTCATCGCCGGAATTAAGAGTAACAGTTTCGACTGTCTCTCCGTCGGCAAGAAGCTGAAGCTGTATGCTCTCGGGTCTGTTCTCGTCCTCGCCGTCATTCCAGTTTATCTCTGCTTCGACTCTGACTGTATCAGGATCGAGCTTATAGGTTATGGTGTTGGTGTCATTATCAACGGAATAATCATAGTTGCCCACGCTGTCTCCGCTGACAGTATAGGTAATGACGCTGCCCGAAGAATCGGTCTTATCAAGCTTGTAAGTGAACCTGAGCTCGCTGTCCTGCCAGACTCCGTCACTGCCTGCGCTGAGAGGTATTTTCAGGGACTGCCCGTCACCATAATTGATGTATGTTGTCAGTTCGGTCGGCCTCTGACCGTCACGGTTATCGTCATCGTCAAATACTACCTTGCCGCTGACGGTCACCTTCTCGGGACTGTATTTGTTGGTGATTGTCGAGAAGCTCTTTACATAGTCGTCATCGTTGTAAGTATTATAGACTGCAGTATAGCTCGGATTTGAGCAATCCGTCTCCTTTACGGTATACTCAATCTGACCGTCACTGTCATAGCTCGGGAGGTTAGTCCAAATTGCCTGCCAGCGGGTCATCTCATAGTCATAACCGATATCGGGATTGTAGCTTGTGTAGGGGTCATACTCCTGCGCTGCGTCAGCGACACCGTCAAGCACAATATCCCTGCCCTCGACCTTCTCGCCGTTTGCATAGATTGAGAATGTTACAGTATCGCCGTTTGCAAGGTGATTGTCGGCCTTGTCTGTGTCCTTGAGAGGATCATAGTCGGACCAGCTCTTCCAGACCAGTACCTGAGTAGGCGCACTGGTGTAGATGGTCAGGATATCATCGGATCTGTTGTACTTTGCGTCCGTCTGAACCTCATACATCGCATACGGGTACTTCTCAGGATCGCTTACCTCTGCGATGGTAAATGTGACATCCTCTACCTGAACATAGCCTGAAGGCATTGTCTCTACATGTATGGTGTAGGTCTCGCCTATATTGAGGCAGCCTAAAACCTCCTTGTAGTAGCCGTAGGTATTCTTGTCACTCTGTTTGCTTGTTTTCCAGGATGCTCTTCTGCAGCCTGATTCGTCAAGGACATAGATCTGCGCGCCCTCAACATAGCTTTCATCCGGCAGGGCAAGAAGCTCAACATTAACAACTATAAGTGTGTACTTAACTGTGAAGCCGTCTATAGCGTTGCCGCTGACTGTCTTTACATAGCCGTTGACATCGGGAGCGACAAGCTGATAGTCTATCACTCTTCCCTCAGCATCGTACTTGGCAAGATAGCCGTTTGAGTTTCCGTAGTACCACGGAAGCTTCCAGTATCCGCCACTGTACTTGCCCCTGAATGTGGCTGTGCTGCCTTCGGTCTGGACAAAGTCAACCTGAGTATCGCCGTCAAAGAGCCTTATTATAACTCCGCCGTCAGGTCTTGTGTCATCTGCATCGCCCGAGTCTTCCCAGATTATATTAAGGTTTACTGTGGTGGTCTCGATGCTCTCAAAATAGGCCTCAGCCAGTTCGTCCTTGGTTATATTAACAGTTATTGTATCGGTTTTTTCTCCTCCGGCCTTGACAATATAATTGCCGATGGTATTAAAGTCGGAGTCATCATTAGTATCAAAGGCTTTGCTTATGTTATCGTAGATTCCTACCTGGGTTACGGTGTACTCTCCGGAAGGAAGATTAAACTGCACATTGCTCGTGCTGCCTCTGTAGACGGTATATACATCAAGTGTGGAGGTTTTCTCAAGCTGATTGCCGTAACGGTCATAGTAATTGCCGTCCTCATCCTGCACTGTAAAGACAAATACCTTTTCATTGGATCTTTCGCCGTAGAGGCTCTCTACTATCTTGAGGGTGCCCTTCTCGCGTGTGTAGGTATCTTCGAACTCTACAGCTTTGCTTGAGTCCTTGCCGACAGTGAACGATGCTATGCTGCCTGCAGTCGGTCTGCCATAGTCTATCGCGTATTTAGTCGACAGTGTGTAATTCTCGACCTCAGGATGCGTCACAATCTCTACAGTATAGTCACCTGTAGGCACGCCGAAGGTGACCTCACCGTCAGCATCAAGGTGAACATATGAGAAATTAAGGGAATAAGGTCCGGAAATCTTCACATAGAGCTGCTTCTTCTGCTCTTCTGTAAGCTCGGTTCCCACAAAGCTTACCTTCACGGTAATCTGGCCGTAATCTCTCGCATAGTCGTTGGTGACCCTCACAACCTTTGTGCTGTTTCTTGTCACAGTCGCTGTCGCTGTAAGTCCGCCCTGAGCCTTGCCGTCAACTGTGTAGGTTGTGTTGCATGTGTAGCCCTCGGTATCGACATTGGATTCGGTTATGGTGTATTCACCTGCAGGGACATTCTCAAAGCTCTTTATGCCCTTTGCCATTTCCGCATAGGTGAAGGTTGTCTCTTCAAAACCGGCAGGTCCTGTTATTTTAAAGGTTATCGCATTCTTCTCATCATCGCTGAGAGCGGAAAGACCTGTGAAGGACTGTCTTATCGCAAGAGCTCCGTAAGGCGTGCAGTTATTCCTGAAGCTTACCGTCGTCGTACTGCCTGCTGAGACAGCTGCGCAGACAGAGAGACCCTCGCCTTTTCTGCCGTCTGTTTCGACATTGCCGACAATGGCTGAAATGTTTATATCATCCTCATGGTAAAGCTCATAGCCGCCGTCTTCCATGGGCTGAAGCTCTCTTACATAGTATGCGCCCGGATCCACATTCTCGAATGTGACCGAATCAGGAGCCTGACCGTTTGTGACGGTTATCTTCTTTGCCTCGCTGACAGCGGTGTATGTGTCACTGTCAAGGTCGTATGTGAAAAGTCCGAAGTAATAGTCGCCGTCAAGGGTAGTGTCGGAGACGGCAGCATTGTTCGATGTCGCAGTGAGGTTTACCGAGACATTTCCCTTTCTTGTGTTGGTTATGGTTATCTCGGATGTCTGACCGTCAGTGACTGTGACCTCGCCTTCACCGCTTACATTATAAAGAGTGAGGTAATCGACAGGTTCGTCGGATATGTAGCCGGCTATTTCCTTTACGGTATACTTGCCCTCAGGAAGTCCGGTGATGTCAATGAAGGTTCCGCTGACATTATACTCAACATATATTCCGGAGGCAACATCGTCCTCGCCCTGTCCGCTTGGGAATTCTTTTGTAACCTCCTTTGCGCCGAGGTCTAAGTAGTAATAATAACCGTAGGAGTTCTGCAGTGAGAAGAAGAATGACTTTTTGCCCCATTCCTCACCAACGAGATTGCAGTTAATCCTTATCGTGCCCTGTCTCTTTGTGTAGGCAGCATCTATCTGAACCACGGCAGTATTGCCGGTTACCAGGGTAAAGCCCTTGCCGCCCTTGCTGTCATCTACGAGCTCCTGGGTTATGGCGTTCAGGCCATAGGTGACGGTCTTATTGTAGCCATCCACATCCGGCCAGTTTTCGGTCACTGTGTAGTATGTGCCTTCACCTGCGTATACCTTGCCGAGGTCATACTCGCCGTCTGTGAAATCCTTGTAGTATATCTTTTTTGTGTCGACAACCGTCTTTGTGTCACCTGTACCGCTGTACTGCTTTACAGTGAAATATACCTTCTTCTTCTGGGCATCGGTCAGCTTGCCGTCATTATCCGTGAGAGTTGATCTTAGCTTGAGGGTTGCGGAGGCATCCGTGTACTTGAGCTCAGCACTTACGACTACAGAATTAGTCTCACCAACTGTAAGCTTATCGCTCTTGGCAACACGGTTATAGGTTATTCTGTCTCCGAGATTAACTTTAGTCGGTTCACCTGATCCATCAAGGTTATCGTATACATCAGCCTTGAATGTGGCGGTAATCTCATAGCCGTCCTTCTCGGCGCCTGTTACACTTATGGTATAGCTGCCCGCAGGAACGAGGCCCATATCGTATTCATATAATGAATCGATTTTTGTTGCCTGGTACAGAGTAAACACTGTTCCGACAGGTCCCTCGACACGGACTTTTATATCCTCAAGCAGAGCCGCCTCCTCATCAGCGGTAAGGCCGGGCAAAGTGAAATCTATCTTGAGTCTTGATTTCTTGGTTGTGTAGGTGTTGTTTATCTCAAGCTTATCGGTAGTATTTTCGCCTGACTCATCCAGCTTTGTCTCTGTGAGTGTGAAGACAGCTGCGGTGTCCTCGCCGGAAGATTCTTCGCATGCCTCACCGTTGAGGGTAAAGGTCTTGCCCTTGGTGTAGTTCTCACTATCGGGGATATACTCGGTTACTGTGTACTCGCCGACTATAAGGTCTGTGAGCTTTATAGTCTCATTATAATCATACGTCTTGTTATCTATTGACGGTCCGTTTACCACTACATATGAAGCTGCCAGGACGCTGCTCCTCTCACTCTCGGTCATAGTCTCATCGAAATCGTAGTTCATGTCGATCTCGAGGTTGCCCTTCATATACCGGTAGTCGTTTGTTATATTTATGGTGCTTTTTGAGTCAGCCTTGACCTCTACCTTCAGCTCATCTGTTTCTGTGAGCTCGGATATTCCGGCCTTGCAGGTAGTGGTGATGTGGCAGTTGTCGACCTCGTAGCCTGACAGCGTTACTGTATACTCGCCGCCCTCGACTTCGCTCCATTTAAAGCTGTAGTATCCGCCATCATCGCTGTAATACTTCATGTCAGCGACGGAGATCTCTGCCTCTGCGTCATGAGGTCCGGAAAGTGAGACCTTTACATTCTTCAGCTCATCTTCACTGAGAGCGCTGTCACCTTTAAAGAAGAGGTTCAGGACAAGTTCGCCTTGATTTTTGGTGTATACATTGTTTATGTAAAAATGCCCGGTTTGATCGTGCGTTACGGTAAATGTGGTGCTTGTCGTATTATCACCGCAATAGTTGTAATTCGTAGTGAGAGTATACTTCGCCTTACCGGGATTTATCTGAGTCACGGTGTACTCACCGGCAGGGACACTGAGGGCCATTTCACCGCCCGTGAAACCGTTAACTATCACTCTTTCCATATCGGCATAGGTGAAGGTCTTGCTGTAGCCGAACGGGCCGCCTTCTACCTTAAAGGTAACGGCCTTCTTCTCTTCGTCTGTGAGTATGTCATCCGCCAATTGATATCCATAACTGAATAATGCTGTTATCTTCAGATTATCCTTCGGAGTATAGTTATCAACAAAATTTATGGTGTAGGTCTTGTCCGACGGGAGGGTAAATTCCCTGACAGAGCCCTCCTGTGTATTCAGCCAGTTTTCGTCAGAAGACGAAATGGTATGGTTCTCAGGTGAATAGATCTCGGCATCATACTCATCCTCGGAGGTAATCATCTTTACCTTATATACCTTGTGAGGGTCGAGACTGTAAAATCTCACGAAGCCATAGAGACCATCTGCCAGAGTAACGCTCTTTATCTCGATAAGATTATCATTCTCATCATAGAGACCGAAGCAGTAAAGGCCTGCCATCTCGTCTGTCAGGCTGGTGCCCATTCTGTGCATCATTATGTCATCGAAGGTAGTCTTAAAAGTATTCTGGCCGTTTATCTGTGTATAAACGTAGACCAGTACATCCCTGCGGACAGAGTATGTTACGGTTACATCTGTCTGAGTGTCCTTTGTTATGACAACATATCCATCCTCATCCGTGCCGGACATGTATACAGAGTAGCCGCTCATGTCATCGTTGCTGTAGTCCCAGCTCTGATTGCCGTAGTGATATACATGAACTGCCTTGAGCTCATATTTACCTACAGGAAGCTCGGTTATTTTAGTGGACTCAAATAAATGCAGACCACCGGAGCCGGCGCCCGTGGCGGTTTCCTCACTGATCTCCTCGCAGTAGTCACCCCAGGAGCTTCTCTTGTAGTACTTGCCTGTCTCTATATTTCTGAGGGTCAGAATGAACATATGGGAGTCACTTGTGCCGTCCTGAACTGTTTTGATTGTCAGCGTGCCCTTGTCTACGGGAACAGGTGTAGGAGTAGCAGGCGCTTCCGGCTCAGGCTCATAGTCAAGAGCCTCCTTGGTGTAGGCATAAGACACATCATAGCTGAGATCATCGCCCTCATCAGTGATGACAACCTTTACCCACAGCTCATCTTCGCCTTCATCATCGTAGTCACACCAGTACTGATAAATCTTGAAGTAGTAGGCTCCTGCCTTGAAGAAGTCAACATCGAATCTCACAGAATCATAGCTGGACATCTCGGTAACTTCAGGCATGTTGTAGTTGCCGTCATTATTCTTCTTGGTATCATCATCCTCGATGAGTTCATACTGTATATCTACTGCGCTGTAGTTATCGGCCTCTATCGGGACGGTCACCTTGAGCTGGATTGCGTTCAGAGCATTCTCGGATACGGATTCTTCCTCCTCCTCGACTGTTTCCGCAACTGTCTTGGGTTCGGGTGTTTTCTCCGCAGCTTTCTGAGCTGCCTTCTCAGGCTCGGGAGTCTTCACAGGCTCTGCCGCTTCTGAGCTTTCGCTCTGCTCAGAGGCCGGCTCTGAGACTGCCGCCTCTTCCGTCTCACTGCTGTCCGCCTCTTCTGCAGTCTCCTCAGGCTCGGAGCTTGACTCTTCGCCTGTCTCCTCTGCAGACTCTGCGGGCGCAGCTGCGGCTTCAGTCCCGTCCTCAGTCACTTCCTCCGCTTCGGCATTCTCTGCTTCAGCATTTTCTGCCTCTGCATTTTCTGCTTCAGCATTCTCTGCCGACTCGGAATAGTTCTCCTCGGTGTAAGACTCTGTCTCTGTCTCCGAAACGACATCGGTGTCCACGGTCTCGGCGATTATGTTCGACGGGATCATGGAGAAGACCATTCCGAAAACAAGGACCCACGATAAAAGTCTCTTCTTCATACTGCACCTCACTCAAATTCAAATATATTATTAAGGTTCATAATATATCTTAATATAACCCGCGCAAAGTTTGATATTTCTTTAACAATGCACAGTTTTACAAATTTAATTATACTCCCATATAACCCGATATTTCAATATCCCGCTGCAAATCAAATGCAAAAAATTTCACATCCGCAAGCATTCAATTAAGGCATGGTTTCCATCTTTAAATATCTCTCAGACTGGGCATATAGCCCTTCATGCTGAAGATGGAAATTATCTGACAATGCGCCGGCTCCGCAGACTTCCGAAAAACGGGAAAGCCGGGGCGGTTAATGCTCTGCCCCGGCTCAGCTGCTTTTCCTTTATAAATACTGCTGTATGTCGAATAAAGGAGCTTATATCCCGATGTATTATCTATTTTCCTTTATATATGCCGCTGTGCGTGAGCTTACTCAGCCTCGTACACCCGGCTGCCGTTATGCATTGTCTTCATGCAAATCAGGTCAAGGTCAGATAAAATCACCTGTGAATAAGTCCTCATCATATTAAGGATTGCATGCTTCTGTCATTTTACAGGGCATATTAAAGCTGAACGGAATTTTACAACCGTTCAGCCTGTCTTTTTCTGATTGTCACTCACCGGGGAAGGAGTCTTATCTTCCTGTCATCTTTTTTTATCCGCCTGTGCATTTCCCAACAGAATCAGATAAGTGTATTGCTGTCGGAACCCGGTCTCAGATATGAATCACTGTCGCCTGCAAACAATACCGAAGGGTTCTGCTTCGCTGAATTAAGCTTCGCCTTTAACGCAAGCTGCGCTCTGTTTGGTGATTCAGTCCTGATTAACAGAAGGGAATCCTCCGGATAATCATACCCTGTGCCGCCTGCTGCCTTTGTGAGCATCTCATCATTCATAGCCTTTGTGTTCATCATTTTGTTTTCCTCCCTGAATCTGTCTGCCGTTCTCTTTTATCTTTATACGATAATATGTTTCTGTTGTTTATTGCCGCTTATTACTTTCTTTCAATGCTCTCAGCGAGTACGAATTCGTGGGAATTATCAGCATATCTCACATAGTACACCGGAACATGGCTCAGTGTGACGCCGCCTACTATTCTGTATTCTGTTGTTACTCCCATGACTACTGCTCTTTTAGTTGTCACATGGAAAACGGTATTGTAAACCTCCACTGTGTCGCCGGTCTTGTAGAGCTGTGTTCCATTTGTGTACTCTGTGAAAGTGTCGCCCCAGTTGCCGCCTGTTACCTTTGTAAGCATCTCATCGTTCATAGCCTTTGTGTTCATCATTTTGTTTTCCTCCATTTTTTTGTTTTCTTTTTGTTTTGTTTGTATGTATATGTTTCTTTATCTGCTGTTTCAGCCGCTCATCAGTTTCTTTCAATGTCATTGGCGAAAACCCATTCTGCTGAGTTTCTGCTGTATCTCACGAAATACTTTGGAACATATCCGCCGGTAAAGTCCCTTACGTGCAGATATTCTTCTCCCACAGCTTCAATGACTCCTCTCTTAGTGGATGCATGAAACAGGGTATTGAAAACCTCTACTGTATCTCCAACATTATAAAACTGTATTCCACTGTCAAACTCCTTGCAGGTGTCACCGTAATTGCCGCCTGCAACCTTTGTGAGCATCTCATCGTTCATCATCCTTGTGTTCATCATTTTATTTTCCTCCGAATTTATCTTTATATATTTTCTTTTGTTTCCCTTTTACGGCACTATAATACAA
>R21__coassemble_1793_pt1 | contig 13705 bp, 9 predicted proteins | sample R21__metabat2_high_PE_066 | metagenome-assembled genome bin R21
GCCTGCTCTATGTTTTTCTTATATTTCCTTTTGTTTAACTGTTAAAGTACCGTGCCTTACATTCTCCGGTAATTTTCTTCCGGCTTTTTCAATATATTTACAAAAATATAACTTTACAGAGAGAGCAAAAAATGCTAAAATATCTCTGTACGGTTATGACCGTGGGTTTTTATATGTTAATCCTTAAGGAGGAAAATCAAATGGCCAGAAAAAGAAAATCCATGGATGGTAACAATGCCGCTGCTCATGTTTCTTATGCATTTACAGAAGTAGCAGGTATTTATCCTATCACACCATCCAGCCCAATGGCTGACTACTGCGACCAGTGGGCTGCACAGGGTCTCAAGAACATTTTCGGTACAACTGTCAAAGTTTCCGAGATGCAGTCTGAGGCCGGTGCTTCCGGTACAGTTCACGGCTCACTTGCAGCCGGTGCTCTTACCACAACATACACAGCTTCTCAGGGTCTTCTCCTGATGATCCCGAACATGTACAAGATTGCCGGTGAGCTTCTCCCGGGCGTATTCCACGTATCAGCCCGCTGCGTAGCTTCCCACGCACTTAACATCTTCGGTGACCACTCCGATGTTTACGCTTGCCGTCAGACAGGTTTTGCAATGCTCTGCGAGACAAACACTCAGGAGGTCATGGACCTCGGCGCTGTTGCTCACCTTGCAGCTATCAAGGGCAGAGTTCCGTTCCTTAACTTCTTCGATGGCTTCAGAACATCTCATGAGATTCAGAAGATCGAGATCTGGGACTATGACGACCTCAAGGAAATGGTCGATATGGACGCTGTTGAGGCATTCAGAAAGAGAGCTCTCAACCCTGAGCATCCTGTAATGCGCGGTTCTCATGAGAACGGAGATATCTTCTTCCAGCATCGTGAGGCCTGCAACAAGTATTATGAGGCACTTCCGGCAATCGTTGAGGAGTACATGGACAAGGTTAATGCTAAGATCGGCACTAACTACAAGCTCTTCAACTACTATGGCGCACCTGATGCTGAGAACATCATCATCGCTATGGGTTCAATCAACGACGTTGCTGAGGAAGTTATAGATTATCTTACCGCTAAGGGCGAGAAGATCGGTCTTGTCAAGGTCCGTCTTTACAGACCATTCGTTGCTGAAAAGCTCGCTGAGGCTATTCCTGCAACAGTCAAGAAGATCGCTGTTCTCGACAGAACAAAGGAGCCGGGTGCTCTCGGTGAGCCTCTTTATCTCGATGTTATCGCTGCTCTTGCTGCTACAGGCAGAAGCGACATCAAGGTTATCGGCGGCCGTTACGGCTTAGGTTCCAAAGATACACCTCCTTCAAGCGTATTTGCTGTATATGACGAGCTCAAGAAGGATGCTCCAAAGGCTCACTTCACAATCGGTATCGTCGATGATGTCACAGGTCTCTCTCTCGAGGAGAAGCCGGCACCTAACACAGCTGCTGAGGGTACAATCGAGGCTAAGTTCTGGGGTCTCGGCGGTGACGGTACAGTTGGCGCAAACAAGGACTCCATCAAGGTTATCGGCGATCATACAGACAAGTATGTTCAGGCTTACTTCCAGTATGACTCCAAGAAGACAGGTGGTATCACAATTTCCCACCTCCGCTTCGGTGATAAGCCAATAAAGAGCCCATACTATATCAACAAGGCTGACTTCGTTGCATGCCACAACCCATCCTACATCCTCAAGGGATACAAGATGGTCAACGATGTTAAGCCGGGCGGCGTATTCCTCATCAACTGCCAGTGGACACCTGAGGAGCTTTCACAGCATCTCTCCGCTGACACAAAGAGATACATCGCAAACAACAACATTCAGCTTTACACAGTTAACGCTATAGACCTCGCACAGCAGATCGGTCTCGGCAAGCGTACAAACACTGTTCTTCAGTCCGCATTCTTCTCACTCTCCAAGGTTCTTCCACAGGAAGAGGCTATCGGATACCTGAAGGAGAAGGCACAGAAGTTCATGAAGAAGGGTATCGAAATAGTCAAGATGAACGAGGCTGCTATCGATGCCGGTGCTAACGCTTATGTAAAGATTGATGTTCCTGCAGACTGGGCTAATGCTGTTGATGCTCCAAAGGCAGCAGTAGAGAACGGTCCTGCAAAGCTCGTCAAGATGGTTGACAGCATCATGAATCCTGTAGGACGCATGGAGGGTGATTCACTTCCTGTTTCCGTATTTATGGATCATGCTGACGGCACATTTGAGCAGGGTGCTTCCGCTTATGAGAAGCGCGGCGTTGCAGTTATGGTTCCTGAGTGGAATGCTGAGACATGCGCAGAGTGCAACAAGTGCGTATTTGTCTGTCCGCATGCTACAATCAGACCATTCGCTCTCAATGAGGACGAAGTTGCAGCTGCTCCTGCTAACACAAAGTATGCTAAGAGAAATGTCGTAAAGACAACATATAAGTACAGCCTCGCTGTTTCTCCTATGGACTGCATGGGCTGCGGCGTATGTATCGGTGTCTGCCCGACCAAGTCTCTCACAATGGTACCCCGTGAGTCTCAGGAAGATCAGCAGCCTGTATTTGATTACATGGTAGCTAATGTAGCTGAGAAGCCGGAGGTTGCTACAAACGCAACAGTTATCTCTTCACAGTACAAGCAGCCGCTCCTCGAGTTCTCAGGCTCCTGCGCAGGTTGTGCTGAGACAGCTTATGCAAGAATAGTTACACAGCTCTTCGGTGACAGAATGTACATCTCCAACGCAACAGGTTGTTCTTCAATCTGGGGTGGTCCTGCAGGTACATCTCCATACACCACAAACAAGGACGGCCATGGTCCTGCTTGGGCAAACTCCCTCTTCGAGGATAACGCTGAGCACGGCTTCGGTATGTATCTTGGACAGAAGGCTGTAAGAAACAGACTCGTTGCCAAGATCGAGGCTCTTGCTGCTAAGGATGAGGCTCCTGCAGATGTTAAGGCTGCTGCTGCTGAGTACCTTGCAACACTTGAGGATGGCGAGAAGAACCAGCCTGCTACAGCTGCTCTTGTTGCTGCTCTTGAGGCTTGCGGATGCGAAGCTGCTCAGGAGATCCTTGCTTCCAAGGAATATCTCTCCAAGAAGAGCGTATGGATCTTCGGTGGTGACGGATGGGCATACGACATCGGCTTCGGCGGTGTTGACCACGTTCTCGCTTCCGGCGAAGATGTTAACATCATGGTCTTCGATACAGAGGTTTACTCCAACACAGGTGGACAGGCTTCCAAGGCTTCTCAGATAGGCCAGGTTGCTCAGTTCGCTGCTGCCGGTAAGGAAATCGCTAAGAAGTCACTCTCCGAGATCGCTATGTCTTATGGCTATGTATACGTAGCACAGGTTGCTATGGGCGCTGACCAGAATCAGACACTCAAGGCTATCAAGGAGGCTGAGGCTTATCATGGTCCGTCACTTGTTATCTGCTATGCACCTTGCGAGATGCATTCCATCAAGGGCGGCATGACAAACTGCCAGAGTGAGATGAACAAGGCCGTTAAGGCAGGTTACTGGAACATGTTCCGCTTTAATCCTGCTGCTAAGGCTGAGGGCAAGAACCCATTCACACTCGACAGCAAGCCTGCTACAGAGTCCTACAAGGACTTCCTCCTCGGCGAGGCTCGTTACTCATCACTTACACGTTCCTTCCCGGATCGTGCAGAGAAGCTCTTCGCAAAGGCAGAGGAGCACTCCAAGGAAGTCAGAGAGCATCTTGAGAGACTCGTTGACCTCTATAAGCCGGAGTAATAAAATCGCTTTCAGGATGGAAACCGAAAGGTTCACAGCTTGAATAAATCAGTGGGTACAGAGAAATCTGTACCCACTTTTTGCGCTTTGTGAGTAAACCCACTGCAGCCTGAAAATGAACTGCCACGGTTTTTATATAATGTCAGAAATCAAAGAGGGAGGGGAATGCTCAGGCTGTCGGAAATTATTATGCTTGTATTTACACCCAGCAAAGCTTATAATATCCACAGTGATATAAGGAATTAGGGCTGTGCAGGCTTCATGAATTACCAATTGCTAATTATCAATTTCTCAACTGAACAGCCCGGAAAAGGATTTCAACATGAAAATAACAAGATTAAAGACAAACAGGATAGTAAACCCCATGGGCTTTGAACTGAAAACACCAAGGCTCTCATGGGTGGTGGAAGAAGCAGAAGGAAATGCTCAGAAATGGGCAATGGTAAAGGTAGCCCTTGACGAGGACTTTAAGGAAGTCGTCTTTGATTCGGGAAAGGATGAGAGCGCTGATTCCGTGGCATATAAGCTCGATATAAGCTTAAGCCCGATGACAAGATACTACTGGAATGTAGAGGTCGAGGATAACGCAGGCGATACAGCCGTCTCGGATACCGCGTGGTTCGAAACAGGCAGAATGAGCGTGCCGTTTGAGGGCAGAAAGATAACTCCCGACCTCCCATATGATGTAATGCCCTATATGAGAAAGACATTTGAGGTCGATGACGATATAAAGTCAGCAAGGGCATACTTCACAGGTCTTGGAATATATGAGCTGTATATCAACGGAAGAAGAGTGGGTGATGAGTATCTCACTCCTTACTGCGATGAGTATGATAAGTGGCTCCAGTATCAGACCTACGATGTCACCGATTATCTCGTTAAGGGAAAGAACACAGTCGGAGCAATGCTCGGCAACGGCTGGGCAAAGGGAAAGTTTGGCTTTGATGGGCTTTCCGGAAGCTTTGAGACAGGCGAAAAGGGCAAGCCATCCGATATATTTGTCGATAAATATATGCTGCTCGGCGATGTAACCGTAAACGGCAGGACAGTTGTCTGCACCGATGATACATGGCAGTGCACACCTTCACCGCTTAAGTTCAGCTCAATATATGACGGCGAGATGTATGATTCAAATGCTGAGGTGAAGGACTGGGCATCACCGGAAGGCGATTATAACGCCTGCTGGAATAAGGTAAAATTATACGCAGATGATAATATCGGCGAGATAACAGATAGACTCAGCCTTCCTGTAAAAAAGATGCAGGCCTTCAAGCCAAAGCTGATAACAACCCCGAAGAACGAGTTTGTCCTTGACAACGAGCAGGAGATAACCGGCTGGATGGAGATGAAGGTAAATCAGCCGAGAGGAACCGTCATCCGCATGCAGTATGGTGAGATACTTCAGGATGACTGTTTCTACAGGGACAATCTCCGTTCTGCCCTCGCTGAGTATAGATTTGTCTGTGACGGCACAGAGCAGATTTTAAGACCTGTGACTACATTCTTTGGCTTCAGATATGTAAAGGTTTCTGGATTTGTCGAGGAGCCGAAAGCGGAGGATTTCACTGCTTATGCGATTTACTCCGACCTTGAGACAACAGGAAATATCACAACATCAAACGAAAAGGTAAACAGACTCTTCAAGAACTGCATATGGTCACAGAGGGATAACTTCGTAGATGTCCCGACGGACTGCCCGCAGAGAGATGAGAGAATGGGCTGGACAGGCGATGCGCAGGCATTCTCAGGGACAGCAAACTTCAACATGGACTGCCTTGCATTCTACACCAAGTACGGCAGAGATATGTACATCGATCAGCTTGATGCAAACGGAAGAGTGCCGCATGTGACTCCCCTCATGCAGAAAGAGGGTATGCTCAGAGCTTTCGGAGGAGCGGTAGGCTGGGCAGACGCCGCTACCGTAGTTCCGTGGACAACCTATGTTTATTCAGGGGACAAGTCAATACTTGAGAATCAGTATCCATCGATGAAAGCATGGGCAGACTGGGTGTTCTCTGAGGATGAGAGGTCCGGAAGCACAAGACTGTGGAAAGAGATGTATATGCATTTCGGGGACTGGCTTGCTCTTGACGGCGCAAGATCAGGCTTTGATCCTGAGAACTGCATAGGCGGAACGAACAATACCTTCCTCTGTTCGGTTTACTACTACTATTCAACAACGATAGTTGCCAAGGCTGCAAGAGTTCTCGGAAAGGCAGAAGAAGCCGAAGTTTACGAGAAGAGAGCAGCCGAGATACTTCAGGCCACAAGAGATGAGTTCTTCACCAAGGGCGGCCGCTGCGCAGCTTCAACCCAGACAGGCAACGCAATGTCGCTGTTCTTCGGCATAGCTCCCGAGGAGCACAGGGAGAAGGTGAGGGATGAGCTTCTTTATCTCCTCAACCAGAATAAGATGCACCTCAAGACAGGCTTCCTCGGTACTCCTGTACTCTGCAGGGCGCTCTCTGATAACGGAGCGAATGATGCCGCATATACGCTTTTCCTGAATGAGGATCTGCCGAGCTGGCTCTATGAGGTTAACATGGGCGCAACTACCGTCTGGGAGAGATGGAACTCCATAAATCCTGACGGTAAGATAAGCGGCATAAGCATGAACAGCATGAACCACTATGCTTACGGCGCAGTCATAGAGTGGGTCTACAGAAATGTCTGCGGACTTAACCCGAGAGAGGATGCGCCGGGCTTCAGGAAGGTCACGATAAAGCCGCAGCCTGACAACAGACTTCCATCTGTTAAAGCAGAAGTAAATTCACCTGTCGGAAAATATGTGTCAGCTTGGCACTATGAAGGCGACAGCGTTGTCTATGAGATAACTGTCCCATTCGGCGCTGAAGCAGAGGTGAAGATAGCAGCAGATACACTCTCAGACAAAACAGTGAACGGCGAAAGCTTTGACTGCGGAGAATACTATACAGCTTATCTTGCAAGCGGTACTTATGTGATAAAGTGAGTTTTTATCTGAGACTTCTCTGCGGAGTTGAAGATAATGAGTGAGTCCGGGCAGCTGTTCAGCGAACATCATGAAAAATATAATTTTTATTCCTTTGAGTCAAAATTCAATGTTCTGACCAAAAGAGCCATTACTGCCTGAGTGGAGAAGCTAACAGTTACGAGTCAGAGATTGTATAGCTTTCACCCGGCAGCAAGACTGTAGAAAGCCAAAGTCAGAATCAATAAAAATTCAGGACGAAAGCAATCAGCAATTACAAAACAAAAAGGGAAGCCTTCCGGGGCTTCCCTCAAAATTTACTGTATATTGAATGTAGGCATTTTGCCTCAGTGGTTTGCCGCGTAGTTCTCGACTACTTTTTCGAGAAGCTCAACAAGGCTCTTTTCCTCCTCAGATGTCAGACCCTCAGCCATGGTATCTGCCCAGAGCGAGAGAGCCTCCCTGATGACGGGAATGACAGCTTCACCTTTCTCGGTGAGGAAAAGGCGGTTCTGCCGCCTGTCGGCTTCGTTGGTGTCCTTGCGTATGTAACCCAGATCAACAAGCTTGTGGGTGCGGCGGGCAACAGTACATTTGTCTATGTTCATGTGTGTCACGATGGCATCCTGACTTGTGCCGGGATTTCTCGCTACGCTGAGCATTATTATATACATGGCTCCGATAATTCCGTAATCCTTGAGCCTTGCGTTCATGAATTTTATCTTCTGCCTGTGCAGATAGCTGATGCTCCTTGAGAGCATTCTTGGGTACTCGGAAAGTTCTCTGTTCTCGGTATTCATGACATTCACCTCTTGTATCAATTATAATTTTAATGATTAGCATTGTCAACTAATCAATTTTTCATTTTGCAGATTATTAAGCATCTTAACAATTATGAGGTCATAATTTTATTACCTGCATTGGTCAATTTAATTCTGCTTATTTTTGCGTTTAGTTTTGATTTTCTTACTTCAAATACACACAGGGAAATATATGAGATCACCATTTAAATATTCCGATGACAACAAGCGTTACCATACACTGTCATACCATTACCGGAGACTGGGCATTAAGACTAAGAAAGTCGTGATAGATGCAGGACTCACCTGTCCGAATATTGACGGCTCGAGGTCTGTCGGCGGCTGCATATTCTGTGACGGCGGCAGCGGGTACTTTACCAACAGCCCGCTTCTCAGCATAAGTGAGCAGATAAAGCTTGAAGAAGAGAGGATAAGGGCAAAATATCCTGAGGTAAAGCTCATCGGATATTTCCAGGCCCACACGAATACCTACTGCAGTGATGAGCATCTTGAGAGCATGCTCCATGAGGCGGTGAACAGCGGCAGCCTTGATTTCCTTTCGGTTGCCACAAGACCGGACTGCCTGAGTGAAACAAATATCTTGATACTGAAAAAATACAGCGGGATTCTGCCTCTCACGGTTGAGCTTGGACTTCAGTCGGCAAGTGACAGAACCGGAAGGCTCATCAACAGGGCATATGACACGGCTGTATTTCTTTCGGCCATGCAAAAATTAAAAGCTTCCGGCCTCAGAACCTGCGTGCATGTGATAAACGGACTCCCGGGAGAAAACAGGGATGATATGCTTGCCACAGCAAAACTCATATCAGAGGTAAAGCCGGAAGGAGTAAAGATACATCTTCTTCATGTGATAAGGGGGACCGGACTTGCAGAAATGTATCTTGCGGGGAATTATACTCACATGGAGTTCGATGAATACATAGATGTTGTGGTTTCACAGCTCGAGCTTCTTCCGCCGGAAACAGTGATAGAGCGGATAACCGGGGACGCAGACAGGACAAAGCTTCTTGCTCCTCTATGGAGCAGGGACAAGATACGCGTGCTCGGAACCATCGATGCAGAAATGGCAAAAAGAGATACATATCAGGGCAGACTTTTTGTTGCAGATTGAAAAAAAGTAGTGTATAATGACAGAGTATAGATTTAAGCCGAAAGGAAATACTCCATGAATAATGTTTTGAATAAAATTAATAAGACAATGCAGAAGGGCAATACCTTTCTTATCGTTATAGCATCGCTCGCTGCGCTGATTCTCATAAGCTCGCTGTGCGTGGTGCTGTTCGCAGGTGACTCGAGAGGAACCGGAACTCCGGCCAATGATGTCATATCCTCAGGCGACGACAACACCATAGTTGTGACGGATATATATCAGGGAGAGATAACCATCCCGAAGTTCAGCTATGCGGTCAATACCTATGACCTGAACTCATTCACGAGCGAATCAGACGGAAAGATAAGCTATCCTGGCAGCTATGTCGGCATCGATGTTTCGGAGCATAACCAGACAATAGACTGGGAAAAGGTCGCTGCTTCGGGAATAGATTTCGTCATGATAAGAGCCGGATACAGAGGCTACACAAGAGGAAGAACCTTCGATGACAGCACCTTCGAGGCCAATATCCAGGGCGCAACAGAAAACGGCATCAAGGTAGGTCTCTACTTCTTCTCACAGGCCATCACAACTGCAGAGGCAGAGGAGGAAGCAAGCTTTGTTCTCTCAATGATCGGCGACTATGACATAGATTATCCGATTGTCTTTGACTGGGAGAACATAACAGGCGATGAAGCAAGAACAGATTCCATTGACGGCGAAACTGTTTCACAGATAGCCGCAGCATTCTGCAATAAGATAAAGAAGGCAGGCTACAACACCGCTGTATATATCAACAAGACACAGGCCTACGGCTTCTATAACCTCGATACCATCAAGGCATATGACATATGGTATGCCGAGTATCAGGCAAAGCCAAGCCTCTACTATGATTTCACAATGTGGCAGTACACCTGTGACGGAACCATCGATGGCATAGACGGCACGGTTGACTACAACATTTCCTTCAAGAATTACAGCAACTGATAAAATATTAAAACCTATAAAATCAAAGGATGCCTGTGCGCATCCTTTTTTGATAAGGAGCAGTAAATGACCGGTGTGGAAACAAAGGAGCAGAGAATCGAAAGGCTCAGACAGGAGAGAGAAAGCCTGAGGGATGAGATAGCAGGCCTTGAGACAGATACCCTTCTTCTTGAGACAAACGAGCAGATTAACAGACTCAATAAGGAGCTTGACGATCTTTACAGAAGCCTTATCTATATACCTGAGCTGCATGTGCAGGCAAGGTGGGAGTATAAGATATATTCCTGCAAGGGAATGCTTGAGTCCTTCCATTTCTGGGAGAAAGAAAAGGCGGCTCAGTATAGAGAGAATCTCGCAGTATATGAGGAAGAGCTTAAAAAGGTCAACAGGCAGATAGCTCTCACAGAGGAGAACATAAACGCAAGAATAGATGATGTGAAGGCGCAGCTCAAATCTGTGCTTCTCGATCAGGCTGAGCTTATAGAGAATCAGCATAAGGATTCCCTCGACAGAAAGAATGAAGCTGAGCAGAAGCTGCCGGAGCTGAGGGAAAGGCTCAGAAAGGTCCGCTCGGATATTCAGCTGATAGATTATGAAGTAGTTGAGATGGGCTCATATTTCATGAAATCTGAGGAGGCAGGCAGAGAGCCGGTTGAGTGGATAGTACTTGATGAGACAAAGGACGCAAGACTTCTCCTTTCCCGCTACTGCATAGAGTGTCATCAGTTCAACTCAAAGCACAGGGATTTTGTGTGGGAGGACTCGGACATCAGGGCATGGCTTAATGGTGAATTTATCGATGAGCTTTTCACCGCCGAAGAAAAGGAAAGAATAATCCTTTCATCAATAGAAAACCCCGAGAATTCCACATATCAGACTCCGGGCTGCGGCATCACGAAGGACAGACTCTTCTTTTTAAGCATAGAGGAGGCATGGCAGTATTTCCCGTCCAACTTTGAGAGATCTGTCGGCTCAACCCCTTACGCAAAGAGCCACGGCGCTTATGAGTATGCGGGAGCATCATGGTGGTGGCTGCGCTCTGCCGGATCCAATACAAAGTTTGCCGCAGATGTGCATATATCCGGAGCGCCTTTCCCGCTTGGCGATTTCGGAATAAGCTTCCTCCACGGTGTAAGGCCGGCTATGTGGGTGAGAAAATGAGCTGAAAAAATCTCCTGAATGACCATGGACAGGTCCCGGAGATTTTTAATCAGGAATTCTTCAGTTTTTTAAGCTCAGACCACCGGTCATGATCCATCTTGAGGGTTATCATATCCCAGCTGACAAGCTCGGAAATGCTGCCGATATCAGCTGATATCGGTTTTATGAGACATCTTTCCATATCGTCGTATGATACTTTAACCTCATACAGAGTGTCCGGATCCTGATATTCCCCCAGGAATTCTTCCTTCAGTGTTACGAGATCTCCACCTGAAATCTTTATTCTGCTGCTATATTCTGCCATATGACCCTCCACACTTATATTTTATAAGAGCGATTATAAACCACAGAAGGCAAAAATTCAATATATGTATCAATAAGGGTACAGGAACACTTCGCTTAATTTTTTTGACTATTATGTAAATTTTAATCTTAAAAGTTGAAAAACTTAAAAAATTTCTAAAAAAGTTGAAATTGCCTATTGACAAATTGAAATAAAGTGATATTATATAGACAAGAAATGATGATAAAGGCAAACCAATCGAAAGGTTGGGACGCAAAGCTGAGGGCCTAAGATCTTATGATTATGGCAGCCGGTTACCGCATTTGAATAATCTGCCAGGGAATACTATATAATTGTTGGTTTACTCACATGCATTAACGTAACCGTTTATCATTATGATAAGCGGTTTTTTTAATGAAGTGGTTGTTCGAATGCTTGCTTTTGAAAGGAGCGTTAACAATGAAGACCAGTAGAATTAGAAACACTATCATCGCTTTAAGTATGGCAGCCATAGTTGGCGCCGGTGGATTAGCAGGTTATTTCGCACAAGTTGAGACAGTGCCTGAGCTCATCGACTATGTTGATGCGTTCGATGGTTACGAGATAGCCGAAGAAGAGGTTCCTCTCGGAGTTACTCCGGTTGTCACAACAAAGACAACAACCAAGACTTCTACCAAGAAGACAACAATGTCCACAAAGGCTAAGAAGACAAAGAGTACAACCACAAAGAAGACAACAAAGTCCTCAAAGACCGATAAGGAGCCTACAGAGACCATTAAGACCGATACCACAAAGTTAACAACTACAGTTACATCGGTCAAGAAGAACTCCAAGACCAAGACAATCAAGACTACAGTCAAGACAACAGTCAAGACAACAACAACACCTGTAGCTTCCAAGCAGACTCTCAGCATAAACGCTATAGCTCCGAAAGCTCATTCAAATGTTCTTTCAGCCTTCAATCAGTTAGGCTTCACATGCATCTATGATCCTTCAGTTTCCTACAGCGGCCAGCTCAATGCTTCTGCAAGAACACTCACAATTCAGAAGAACAGTGACGAAGCTATATACCATGAGCTCGGACATTTCGTAGCATTCGTATCCGGCAATTCTGATCAGACAGCAGAGTTCGCATCGATATACAATGCAGAGAAGTCACTGCTTGTAGCAACCAGAAACAATCAGGATTATGTAACAAGCACAGCTGCTGAGTACTTCGCAGAGTCCTATCAGGATTATGTAGAGAACCCAAGCGCACTGCAGGCATCAAGACCTCTTACATATGATTACATAGTTGCTCAGGTAGCTAAGGTTACATCCACAAGATGCTCACTCCTTCTCCAGGTTTACGGTTCTTATTGGAACGCTTAATCAGTTATAGTGAACTGAATAAATAAGATTCCGGGGTTGAAAATTAACTATATAACAGGCGAAAGGCTTCCACACAGGAAGCCTTTTCCTATTGCAGAAAAAGAGAGAAAATCTGAAAATGTGGACAGAAAAATCCGACAGAGCATATAAAGCTTTGCCGGATGTTCTGATGTTTTCAGGCAGATTTATTTTATATAGAAGAAAAGGGGAGACACTTACATCTTCCTTGACTTCTCTGACGGAGCGGCAACCGCATCCATGAGGGCTGCCCTGAAGCCTGCCTTCTCAAGGGCATAGACACCTTCGATAGTAGTGCCTGCAGGGGAGCAGACCTGATCCTTGAGCTCACCCGGGTGCATACCGGTTTCAAGTACCATCTTTGCGCTTCCGAGTACTGACTGAGCTATAAGCTCATAAGCCTGCTTTCTCGGAAGTCCTTCTCTCACGGCGCCGTCCGCAAGAGCTTCGATGAACATATAAACATATGCCGGGCTGCAGCCTGCTGCGGTTGCTGCTGCATTCATGAGCCTTTCAGGAAGCACAAGAACCTTGCCGAAGCTTGAATATATGCTCTTTATCATGTCGAGCTCTTCATCGCTGATGTTTTCATTCGGGCAGAGCTCACTCATGCCCTCAAGCACCATTGCAGGAGTATTCGGCATTGAGCGTACAAGCTTTATCTTTTTTCCGAATGCGGCAGTTATTCTCTCTATTGTCCAGCCCGGAGCAACTGTGACAACTATTGTGTTTTCCGAAACCGTGTCCTTTATGCCGTCTATTACTTCAGCATAGAACTGCGGCTTTATCGTCAGAAATACGATGTCAGCCTTTGCGGCAGCTGAATTATCTTTCGCAGCGGCGATGCCGAGAGCAGCAGCTTTTTCGAGTGAAGCATCTGTCACATCGGCTGTAATTATATCGGAGGGCTGATAAATACCCGATGAGATTATTCCTTTTATCATGGCTGAACCCATGTTGCCGAATCCGATGAAACCTAATTTCATATCTTTCTTTCTCCTTAAAAAAGTCTTTATTGCAGAATTATTCCAGGGCAACTCTTTTTTGCGCCGAGCAAATGAGGTGAAGTGGTGAAGCTTTTTATGCCCCGAAGAAGCCTTATTCCGCAATGTATTTTAAATATAGCATATCGAAGCTGTGTTGTAAATAATCGAAAGTGCTGTGGAAAAATCATTTTTTATTAACCAGCCTGAATCAAAAATGAGTAAGCTATTGATTTTTATGAACAGCTGCGTGCACGGTACTTTAACAGTTAAACAAAAGGAAATATAAGAAAAACATAGAGCAGGC
>R21__coassemble_1795_pt1 | contig 13701 bp, 11 predicted proteins | sample R21__metabat2_high_PE_066 | metagenome-assembled genome bin R21
TACCTGTATAATTGCTGTTATTTTATTTAAAAATAAATATCATTTTTTCAAAAAAAGAAATATTAATAACAAAACATGATATTTTTTATTGACTTTTAAACTCGATTTATAGATAATTACCATTGGCAGTGTTATTTGGCTGAAGTTTAATAAGAAAGAAGGATTATGTATGGCTAAAATACCTATGTCTACTCCACTTGTCGAGATGGACGGAGACGAGATGACGAGGATCGTCTGGAAGAAAATCAAGGACATCCTTATTCTCCCCTATGTTGATCTTAAGACAGAATACTATGACCTTGGCCTTGAATACAGAGAAAAAACAAAGGATCAGGTGACTATCGATTCCGCAAATGCAACTAAGAAGTACGGAGTTGCGGTAAAATGCGCTACCATAACTCCAAACGCAGCAAGAGTCGAAGAGTATAATCTCTCAGAAATGTGGAAATCTCCGAACGGCACAATAAGGGCTATACTTGACGGTACAGTTTTCAGAACACCGATACTCGTAAAAGGAATCACACCATTTATTCCTTCATGGAAGAAGCCTATCACAATAGCAAGACATGCTTACGGTGATGTATACAAGAACACAGAGATGCAGGTACCGGCAAATTGTAAGGCTGAGCTTGTAGTAACTGATAAAGACGGCAATGAGACAAGAAGCCTCATCCATGATTTCGACACTTCCGGAATCATTCAGGGACTCCACAACATCGACAAGAGTATTGCCAGCTTTGCGAGAGCCTGCTTCAATTTTGCACTTGATGCAAAGCAGGATCTCTGGTTCGCTACAAAAGATACTATCTCTAAAAAATATGACCATCGTTTCAAGGATATATTTGCTGAGATTTTCGAATCCGAGTACAAGGAAAAGTTTGATGCTGCCGGAATAGAATACTTCTATACACTTATTGACGATGCTGTTGCAAGAGTAGTAAGAAGCGAAGGCGGATATATTTGGGCCTGCAAGAACTATGATGGTGATGTAATGAGTGACATGGTGGCTACCGCTTTCGGAAGCCTTGCCATGATGACCTCTGTTCTTGTATCTCCTGATGGAATATATGAATACGAAGCAGCTCACGGAACTGTTCAGAGACACTACTACAAGTATCTGAAGGGCGAAAAGACTTCCACAAACTCAGTTGCTACAATATTCGCATGGTCAGGGGCACTCAGAAAGCGCGGTGAACTTGACGGCAATGCTGAACTTATGGATTATGCGGATAAGCTTGAAAAGGCCACAATCGATACAATCGAGAGTGGCATAATGACAGGAGATCTCTACGCAATGTCAACTCTTGAGAACAAGAAGAAGGTTGACAGTGAGGAATTCCTTGAAGCTATCGGCGAAACACTTGCAAAGCTGATGGATGCCTGATTCTGTTCTTCAGTATGAGCACCGGAAACTTTATTAAATAAATATCCCCAGCAAACTTTCTTAAATTGTCTTCAAACGACTTGCAGCTTTTTAAATCAGATTTAGAATCACCAAGTTGTATGAATCACTAAATTTCTCAGGAGAAACACAGATGCGATACCGTGATCAGGGACTTGGCGATAAAAACCTTATAGGAGCGAGAGTCGAGACTCTCAGAAAAGCTGCCGGTATGAAGCAGAAAGAGCTTCTGGCTCATCTTCAGGTAAAAGGGATAGACCTCAGCCCTTCCGGTTTGTCAAAGCTGGAGGGTCAGGTAAGGAGCGTAACTGATATTGAGCTTATCGCCCTTGCTGAAATATTGAATGTAGATGTTTACTGGCTCTTAACCGGACTCAACTACGAAGAAGAGAAAAAAAAGAAGAAAAAAAGCCGAAAAAGCGAATGAATTTCAGGAATCCTGCATTTTCAGTGGGATTCCTTTCTTTTAAGCAAAAAATATATTAAAAAGAATTGACGAACTACTATTTTTGCTTTAAAATTTTAGTACTTTAATTTCATAAACTGATGAGAGGAAAGAAAGAAATGGTCAAGCTTTATGACAGTGCCATCTATCTTTTAAACGGAAAAGAAATCGTCCCCGAAAATGAATATATCGGGAAATCCGCCGTTTTAAAAGAAGATGCCAGGAAAGGAACCATAGCATACAGCATCTTAACTGCGCACAACACAAGCGGAAACGATGAAAAGTTAAAAATCCGTTTCGATGCTATGGCTTCGCATGATATCACATTTGTAGGAATCATTCAGACAGCAAAAGCAAGTGGAATGGAAAAATTCCCTCTTCCCTATGTTCTCACCAACTGCCACAACAGTCTTAATGCGGTAGGCGGAACAATAAATGAGGACGACCATGTATTTGGTCTCACTTCCGCAAAGAAATATGGTGGAATTTATGTCCCTCCTCACATGGCTGTTATACATCAGTACATGAGAGAGGCGATGGCCGGCTGCGGCAAGATGATTCTCGGCTCGGATTCTCACACTAGATACGGCGCACTCGGCACTATGGCAATAGGAGAAGGCGGCGGAGAGCTTGTAAAGCAGCTCCTAAGAGATACCTATGATATTTCTTATCCGGGAGTTATAGCAGTCTATCTTGATGGTAAGCCAAATCCGGGTGTCGGCCCTCAGGACATTGCTCTTGCTATAGTCGGAGCTGTCTTTAAAAATGGCTATGTAAAGAACAAGGTTATGGAGTTTGTAGGTCCCGGCATCAGCAGTATGACAACTGATTACAGAAACGGCATAGATGTCATGACAACAGAAACAACCTGTCTTTCCTCCATCTGGAGAACAGATGCTGATACTGAAGAATATCTGGCTGTACACGGAAGAGCAGGGGATTACAAGGAACTTAATCCTGCAGATGTTGCCTACTATGACGGGTGCATCTATATAGATCTCTCTACTATAAAGCCAATGATAGCTCTGCCATTCCATCCAAGCAACACCTATGAGATCGACGAGCTTAACGCTAATTTGGGTGACATACTCAGAGAAGTTGAAAAAGAAGCTGCAAAGATAGCCTCAGGAAAGGATATTAACTTCAGCCTTACTGATAAGATAGTTGATGGAAAGCTTCAGGTTCAGCAGGGTATAATTGCCGGATGCGCAGGCGGTACATACACTAATGTCATGGCTGCTGCTCACATACTTGAAAATGCAAACACAGGAAATGATATATTCACACTCTCTGTTTATCCATCATCTCAGCCTGTATTTATGGATCTCGTAAGAAACGGTGCTATTTCTACGCTTATGGCAGCAGGCGCAGCTGTTAAAACTGCTTTCTGCGGTCCATGCTTCGGCGCAGGAGACACACCGGCAAACAATGCTCTGTCAATCAGGCATGCCACAAGGAACTTTCCGAACAGAGAAGGCTCAAAACCGGGTAACGGTCAGCTTTCTGCAGTTGCTCTTATGGATGCCCGCTCTGTTGCCGCCACAGCTGCAAATGGTGGTAAGCTTACTTCTGCACAGGCTTTCGCTGATGACTATGAGGCTCCCAAATACACTTATAATCCTTCTGCATACAATGCAAGGGTCTACTACGGCTTTAACAAAGGTGATGCAGACTGCGATGTCATTTACGGTCCAAACATCAAGGACTGGCCCGAGATGTCACCTTTAGCAGACAACATACTTCTCAAAGTAGCTTCAAAGATCATGGATCCTGTTACCACTACTGATGAGCTTATTCCTTCCGGTGAAACTTCTTCTTACCGCTCTAACCCTCTCGGCCTCGCAGAGTTTGCTCTCTCCAGAAGAGATCCTGCATATGTGGGTAATGCTAAAGAAATACAGAAAGCTGAGAAAGCAAGAATAGCCGGAAGAAACCCTGTCGAAGAAGAGAGAAATCTTGATTCTCTGTATGCTCAGATAAAGACAATAACTCCTGAAGCCTCTGCAGAAGAAATAGAGATTGGTTCTATGATCTATGCAGTGAAGCCTGGTGATGGTTCTGCGAGAGAACAGGCAGCTTCATGCCAGAGAGTTCTCGGTGGTCTTGCCAATATCTGCTCAGAATATGCCACAAAGCGGTATCGTTCCAATGTTATGAACTGGGGCATGCTTCCATTCCAGATGAAAGGTGAGCCTGATTTTGACGTAGGTGACTACATCTATGTTCCCGGTATCAGAGAAGCTCTTGACGGAGATATGACTGATATAAAGGCTTATATTCTTGGTAAAGCAATAAAGGAAATCTCACTCTACATTACTGAAATGGTTGGAAACGAGAAAGAAATCGTCAAGGCAGGATGCCTTATCAACTTCAACAGAAACAAAAATAAGTAACTGCTTGATAACGGCTTAATGGCTGGCTGCTCTAAGCAGCTTCAGAAATAAGCGTGATTCGGGCTGAGATTAACAAAAAATGTCGGGTTTACAGAAAAGTGTTTACCCGACATTTTTTATTTATTCTTCTTCTTCATCTTCGGACTCCCAGAGTCCCTCATTGATTGCTCTTACTCTCTCCGGATCAATCTTAAATTCTCTGCGCTCGTTCATTAATCCGTTTACTTCCTGCTGGACATCGCTTACCTGGGTGTAGCAATATCCACAGCAATATTCAAGCTCACGAATTGCCCTGGTTATAGATGAAAATCTTCTGAAAAAGTCATCTTCATCACTGACTTTCTCACCATAACCCCAGCCTTCTCCCATTCCGTCAAGTGCAATTCCGCCGTATTCACTTATTATGACCGGCTTACCTTCATCTTCAAAACCTTCTGCAAAGGAATACTTCGATTTATTAAAAGATATCTCATTATTAAGTATCATATTTTCATCGAAATATCTGTTGGTGAAAGCTTCAGCATCTGGCTCATAGTCATGAAGGGTTATAATATCTGAAATTGTATGTTCCCAGCCATCGTTGCATATCACTGGGCGGGTTCTGTCAAATGCCTTCGTGAGATAATAGACAGCCTGGGTGAAATTCTGCTGTTTTGTATCTGAGCGAATCATGGGAACTCCCCAGCTTTCATTGAATGGGGTCCATGTAATAATTGAAGGATGCGAGTAATTTTGTCTGACTACCTCCATCCATTCATTGATGAAATTCTGAACAGCATCATCACAAAATATATATGTTGCCGGGAATTCACTCCAAACGAGCAGCCCTTTGACATCGGCCCAATAGAGGAATCTCTCATCCTCCACCTTCATATGCTTTCTTACTCCGTTGAATCCCAGACGCATTATCTTGTCAATATCTTCCTTGAGAGCATTTTCTCCCGGAGGCGTTAGATGTGTATCGGACCAGTAGCCCTGATCAAGTATTAGCCTCTGGTAAAGCGGCTTTCCGTTTAGAAGTATCTGTCTACCTTTTATCGAAATTTCGCGCATACCGAAATAGCTCTTAATCTCATCCGTATCATCCTGACCATCATTAAGTCGTATAGTAAGGTCATACAGCTCCGGATCATCCGGAGTCCAGTACTTAACAAGCCACGGAAATCTGTCACTTGCGACTGTGACTGTAAAGCTGAATCGCCTGTCGCCACTAATTGAATGTGAGGAACTTGATATAAAATTGCCCTCATAGGCAACTTCTGCGCTTACACTTCCGTAATAATCCGAATTCAGTGTACCTTCAATCTTCAAGGTCATATCACTGATATTTGGAGTCAGCTTTAATGATGTTACATATACATCGGGAACATATTCGATCCATACACTTTTCCAGATTCCGGTAGTCTGAACATAAAAACAGTCAAAATTTTGGGGAATCCAACGCTGCTTTCCACGCGGCTGTGCCTTATCATAACTATCTTCAACAGAAACGACAAAAAGATTCTCACCATTTTCTACATAGTCTGTTATATCAAAAGAGAATCTTGAATAGCCGCCTCTGTGCATTCCAACAGCTCTGCCGTTTACCCATAATTTGGTAATATAATCAGAACCCTCAAAGTTAATGATTACCCTTGAATCTTCAATTTTTTCGAGGATTACATTTCTTTGATACCAAACACATCTGTATGGTTTATGTATATTAATACCGCTAGCCTTTGTTTCATATGTGAATGGTACTGTTATCTTTTTATCGGCAGAAAATCCATATTGGTATCCCCTGTTCTCGCCATCAAGCATTGCATCAAACGAGAAATCCCAGATACCGTCAAGAGTTATATAACTGTCCCTAATCAGCTGAGGACGAGGATAATTTTCAACGTAATTTTTCACGTAGGCACCTCATATTAACAAAGATTATTTTCTTTACAGAGATATGTTTTTCCAGAGCGGTGAGGTATATATACCGGTATCGGTAAGCCTTTTCATTGCAGCAGCAACAAGGGGCTTATCTTGAAGGTAGGTTACACCATACCATTTATCTGAACTTGTAAGCACTGTGACATCTGCTTCATTTTTCAAAAGCATGTCATTGACAACAAAGGGAAGAAAATACTCTGCTTTTAATGGATTTTCAGCGAGTGTAGCATTAAGGAAATTTAAAAATCCTTTTTCTATCTTCTCCATAAATGAAGCAGGGAAACCCCACATATTCATAGATACTATTGTATCCTGAGGCAGATTTACCCAGGTTTCTCCTTCGTCTTCAGTATATGCAGCTGAATTACCTTTAGGCTCTATCCTCGTTCTCTCTGTTATGCATACAAGCTTGCCTGCATTATCAATTGAACATATCCCTCTTGCAACATGACCGTTTTCGCTGAGAGTATTCATCAATTTATATCCGACCATAACATAATGCTCTTTATTATCATCAGGCCTGCTTGAAAGAAAGTCAAAAATCTTTCTGAAACCTTCAGAGCCATAATAATCATCAGAATTAATAGCCGCAAATGGTGCATCAATAAATCTTCTTGCTGAATAAACGGCATGACCTGTACCCCATGGCTTCACTCTTCCTTCAGGAATGCTATAACCTTCAGGGATATCCGATAGCTTCTGAAAAGCATAATTTACTGAAAAATACTTTTCTGCAGTCTTGCCTACCCTCTCTCTGAAATCATCATAGAGTTCTTCCTTTATCACAAATACAACTCTTCGAAAACCCGCCTTATATGCATCAAAAAGTGAGTAATCAATGATAATCTCACCATTAGGACCAACAGGATCTATCTGCTTAAGACCACCATAACGGCTGCCCATTCCTGCTGCCATTACAACAAGTATCGGTTCATTCATCTTCTTCACTCCCATAAAAATAGTCAGAGAACACCTGTGCTCTCTGACTATTGTAACAGAATCTTTAATGTTTCTCAACTGCTATTTGTACAGTCGGTCAGGAATTTTCAGCGGAAGAGTCGCCTTCATAGATAAACTCGTGAATATGCTGTGCTGCAACACTCAGATCATATTTCCACATCCAGGAGCCTTCCTCATAATCATCATAGTAGATATCGCCTTCCGGATTCTCATAGTCACCGGGAACGATAAGCCTCTCGAGAGTGAATCCTCCTACAACAAATGAAGCAAAGCCAAGAATCGTTGTAACATCAAGGCTTGTCTCACAGAGGTTACACATCTGTCTAATGATAGTCGGATACTCGGTTAAGCTTATGCTGTCAAGCTTTCCTGCAAGAGCCTCAAGAACATTCTGCTGTCTGCCGGCTCTGTAAGTATCGGAGTCAATTGATCTTATTCTCGCATACGCAACTGCTGCATTACCTGTCAAATGTACGAGACCGGACTCCTCCGTTATATAGTCATCATCTGTAATTCCTGATGCATCGCCTTCTTCACCAAGGAGATCACTAAGATTTTTATTTGTCTGCTCAACTTCTTCAGCGCTAAGCTCCAGATCAACTCCGTCAAAGGCATTGACTATTGCGGCTGTCCTTGCGAAGTTTACGGTTACATAATCGGTTATGTCCATATTGTAATTCGTATTAAGCACCCTGATAGCAAGCTCAGGTCCGCCTATCGAGTATGCTGAATTTATCTTATCATAACCGGAAGATGTATAAGCCTTTTCACCAATATATACTCTTGAGTCACGCAGAACTGAGGTCATCTTAACTTTATTATGAACCTCATCAATTGTGAGTATGATGATAACATCGGATAATCCCTGGAAGTTGTTATCTCGGCTGTCAACACCGAAGAGCGCAATATTTTTAATCTGCGGATCGGACTGCACATCACTTGCAATACCGAGTTCATCCTTATCCTTCGTTATTGATGTAGTAGTAAGTCCGCCGAGAAGATACTGTGAAACATATATCATTCCACCACCTGCTAAAATCAGGATAACGCAAAATATACTGACAAGTACCTTAACCCAGGAATGTCTTCCTTTCTTAGCTTTGTTAGTCTTCCTGTATTCAGCATTGGAAGAAAAACTTGAGAGGTCCTCAAAATTGCTCTCTTTTTTCTTAGCCATTAATTAAGCCTTCCTTTCTTTATAAAAAGCATCACTGCTTAAATTTAAAGTAAACTGAAGAGATTATACAACAACATTTGATATCTTGCAAACGGCATGAGCACAATTTTCAATAATTTTGCTTATCGGCCTTTTTTCTGAATACTATAAGCTTCGAGAAAAAATAGTTAAGAATTATTATTACAATATTTGAGAGAAGTTTCATGATGGTTCCGTTAAATCCCGCAAGTGTAACACCTATATACATCAGAATTACATCAAGCACAGCTGTAACGGCTCTCGCACCAAAGAACTTCAGCATCTCAAGCAGAATCGGAACAAAGCCGCTGACACGGCTCTCAAAAACCCACTTTCTGTTCGTTACATAAGCAAAGAGGATTGAGAGTACCTGAGCGATTGCAGTAGCCGCGGAAACAGCTGCTGCAATGGATTCTCCGCCAAACAGGCGCACAAGAACTATATATGAAATCCAGTTTACAAAAGTAGTAAGACCACCAAAGAAAACATAATTTACTAGTTCTTTATATTTATAATAAAGCTCTTTAATTTTCATCAGCCCTTCATCCATTTCAATGTATACTAAGATATTCCTCCGCCATTGTGGCCGCAACAGCACCATCCGATACTGCAGTAACCACCTGGCGCAGTTTCTTTGTCCTGCAGTCACCAGCAGCGAAAACACCTTCAGCACTTGTTTGGGTGGTTTCATCCGCTATGATAAAACCATTGGTGTCAAGCTTACAAATTTGTCCGGCTAAACCGGTTACAGGGGATGTTCCGACTGCTATAAATACTGCATTACATGGTAAGTTGCTTTTCTCATTAGTCTTGACATTCAGAAGAGAACATGAAGACACAGCCATCTCACCATTAATGGAAGTCACAACAGAGTTCCAAATAATTTCAATATTTTCTCTTTTATTTATCTCAGTAACATAACTCTTTGTTGCTCTTAAGGAATCACGTCTGTGGATAAGATATACTTTACTGCACATTTTGGAAAGATAAAGAGCATCTGCAGCTGCGGTATCTCCACCGCCTACCACTACTGCTGTTTTTCCTGTGAAAAACGCACCGTCACAAACAGCACAATAAGAGACTCCTGCGCCTCGGAACTTATCTTCTCCTTCGACCTGGAGCTTTTTCGGCTCGGCACCCAGAGCAAAAATAACGGCTCTCGCTGCAAGTATATCCCCTCTTCTACCGGAAAGTACCTTGTTGCCGTTTTCATCTATCGATATACCTGTCACATTTTTAGTCATGAACTCCGCGCCAAGATTTACTGCCTGACTCTTCATCTTCTGAGCAAGCTCGGAAGCGTCAACCGGCAGATCAAAACCTGGATAATTTGCTATCTCTGAAGTTGTGGCAAGCTGGCCGCCTGCTGTAAGCTTTTCGATAACTACAGCTTTAAGCTCTGCTCTGGCCGCATATATTCCTGCGGCAAGTCCGGCAGGTCCTCCGCCTATAATTGCTAAATCATACAGTTCCATACCGCACCTTATCAGAGAGCATCCTTCATAACTCTCAGTACATTCTTATAGAATACTTTCTCTATGTCATCAAGAGACAAACCTTTTGAAGAAAGCTTATCTGCAAGGATGCCCATCATTGAGCTGTCCTTAATTTCAAATCTGCCGTCAATACCGTCAAAGTCAGTTCCAAGGCCTACGCATTCAATACCGCCAACATCAATGAAATGCAGAACATGCCGGGCCATTGCTTCTGCAGAGCTGTAATCATCTTCCTGATTCATATTAAGAAATGCCGGACAGAAATTGATGCCGGAAACTCCACCTTTATCAGCAAGTACCCTAATCTGCTCATCCAAGAGATTTCTCTGATGAGAGGCGAGTACGCGGCAGTTTGAATGTGATGCAATGAAAGGCTTTCTGCAAACATCTGCAACATCGTAGAAACCACCCTCTGAAAGATGGGAAACATCCACAAGAATTCCAAGCTCCTGCATATATCTCACAGCATCCTTGCCAAAGTCCGTGAGCCCCTTCTTCATAAGGACTTCATCAGCAGAGTTAGGAGCGCCAAAACAGTTGTCAAAATTCCATGTCAGCGCAATTGCTCTGAAACCGTCATCATAGAATCGCTTGAGATTTTCCATTCTGCCCTGAACGGCTCTTCCGTCCTCCATGGTAAGAACAGCACTCATTTTGCCCTGAGACTGATTATCGATAATATCCTGAGCGCTGAATGCCATAGCTATTTTATCTGAGTATTTTTCTACATTCTTCAGAAGGATAGAGCGCATTGATGATATGTAATCCTCATCGCTTATCTCTTCTCTTCCAAATCTCTTAAAGCCCTCTCTTGGTGGGAGAAATACTGCGAAAAACTGTGCCAACTGGTCACCCTTCTGCATTTTCTCAAAATCGACCATTGTTTCAGGAGCTGAGTTAAGGTTAGTATTTACCTCAGGATTAAAGAAAAGCTTCATTAAGGTATCGCAGTGCATATCAATGTATTTCATAATATAAATCCTTTCATTTTGAACGAATAACAAAAAAATTCTGAAATGAGCTCATCAATGTCTGTTTACATAATAAGTTCCATGCTTATTATATTCAGTGAAACAGATAACTCAATAGATAGATTGAGAATTTTTAAATGTCTTCTTTTACAACTTTGACGTTGCTTATGCCGTAGAGTTTAAAAAGATTTATACTCTCGGCAGTAATCCTCTCACCGCTGATAACAATCGGTATTGCCGGCGGACATGAAACTGTCGGAACCGCACATACTCTCCCAACAGAGTTTTCTACATTCAATTCCTCATACGGGGACAGTATGGCATCACGAAGAGACATTACCTTTTCACCCTTTGAAAGAGTGTAGGCCGGGAAATCAAACCCTATTCCATCTGGAACATACTCCAGAGCTTTTCGAATTCTTTTATAATCTTCCATTCGATTCTCCGGAGTAAACATCATCACTACATGTTCGGATGATCCATATTCACACTCAATCATGTTCTGCCTTAAAAGAGACATAACTTCCCTGCCATCAATAGACATGCTTCGGCAGTCAAGAACAAGCTTCAGTGGTTCCGAGTCAGTAACATACCAGCCTCTGCCTCTAAGGTAAGACCTGAGGTTCTGAACTTCTTCGATACAGCACATAAGTTTATCACTGTAATCATCTGTGAGATATTTGTTAACTGTATCAAGAGAATTCAGTATCAGATATGAAGGACTTGTTGAAGCAAAAATGCTCAGTGAATTTCTTGCTGATTGCAGAAAAGCGTAAGGAGCAAACCTGCTGACATGAAGATATGCGCCCCCAGTTAATGCCGGCAAAGTCTTATGTGCTGAATCACAGCACATATCGGCACCCAGATCTACAGGATGAAGTGAAGACGACAGAAATTTTAGATAAGCGCCATGGGCATTGTCAACTAACAGCGGTACACGGTACTTCTTACACACTGCAGACAATGAAGAAATATCCTGCAGGTTTCCAAGATAGTCAGGTGAAGTAATATAAACTGCAAAGGGCAAGCGCTTGTGCTTTGAAAAGCATTGTTCAAAAGAATTCCTGAGAGTATCAGCAGAAATCAAGCAACTGCATAACTGCTCAGGATTATCAGGATATATCCACTCAGATTCAATACCAAGCAGTGCGCATCCATATATGAAAGTTTTGTGGATATTCCTGGCAGCTAAAATATACTTTTCTCCATGACCGCACGAGTTCTGTAAAGCAGTCATGAGCATGGCCTTAATTACAAGGGATGAACCCTCGGTACTATAGAAAGTATGGGCTGTACCAAAAAGTGAAGTTGCATTATCTTCACTCATGTTGATTATCCCATCAGCTTCATATAGTTCATCAGCACCGTATATTTCGGTAATATCATACTTTTCCGGACCGGAGATAGCAACACCTTTATGTCCGGGCATATGAAGTCTTGAAAAATCAGAATCAGCATACTGACTGATAAAATCAGCTATTGGCGTTGTCATCTGTATCAGCTTCTGCTACCTTCATCATTACTGCACATTCTATCCTCTTTTTAAAGAGTTCACAGCCATACTCATAGACGCCCGAAATCTTTCCTGTAGCATGATATGCATTTGCCGCACAGCCGCCGGAACAATACAGTCTTGCCCAGCAGTCTCTGCATTCTTTTCTTGCGTAAGCATTGCATGAACGGAACTCATCCTGCACTTTGGTATTAAGCACACCTTCCCATATGTTTCCGAGACTGTACTTAGGGTCACCGACAAACTGGTGGCACGGGTAAAGCTCTCCCCATGGTGTGACTGCCATATACTCGGTTCCTGAGCCACATCCTGTAACCCTCTTATAGATGCACGGTCCCTCTGTGAGGTCAAGCATATAGTGATAGAAAGTGAAGGGCCTTCCCTCTTTCTTCCTTTTAATCATCTCTTTGGCAAGAATCTCATACTGTTCAAAGAGTTTCGGGAGGTCTTCTGCAGTCAAAGCAGCGGGGTCATCGGGAGCACACACAACGGGCTCCATGGAAAGCTCGGTAAAACCAAGGTCGGCCATATGGAAAATATCATTGGTAAAGTCAACATTTCTGTGAGTAAATGTGCCCCTCATATAATATTTTTCACCGTTTCTGGCTTCCACAAGCTTTTTGAACTTAGGTACTATTCTGTCATAGCTTCCGTTACCGGCATAATCCTTGCGCAATGCATCGTGTATTTCTTTTCTGCCATCAAGAGAAAGAACTACATTGCTCATTTCCCTGTTAAGAAAATCTATAACATCATCATCTATCAGCATTCCATTGGTAGTGAGAGTAAACCGGAAATTTTTGTCATAAATTTTTTCCTGCTCCCTCGCATATGCTACAAGCTGCTTGACTACATCCCAGTTCATGAGAGGCTCGCCGCCAAAAAAGTCAACCTCCAGATTATGTCTTGTGCCGGAATTTTTGATAAGAAAATCAAATGCCTGTTTTCCGACTTCAAAACTCATCAGCGCTCTTTCACCCTGATACTTACCCTGGCTTGCAAAACAGTAGGAACAGTTAAGATTGCATGTGTGAGCTACATGAAAGCAGAGAGCTTTTATGACCTTTGAATTATTCTTAAATTCGATTGCCAGGTCCTCATACATGTCATGTGAATAGAGCTTCTTTGCCTCTTCAAGAGCTCTTACATCATTTATGCACTCAATAATTTCTGCTTCTGTGACATCAGGATAGTCTTTATACTTTTCTGATATTGCACTTATGATCTCTTCCTGAGTATTTGTCTTATACATTTCTATGATATCGTAAGCGACATCATCGACAACATGAACTGATCCGCTTGCAGTATCGAGAACTATGTTATAGCCATTCAATTTATACTGATGAACCATGAAATTTTCCTCTATTATAATTTATAGTTAATATTTGTATACATAGAAAAAACAC
>R21__coassemble_1816_pt1 | contig 13544 bp, 12 predicted proteins | sample R21__metabat2_high_PE_066 | metagenome-assembled genome bin R21
GGGAAACTCGGAGAGTTTTGATGTCAACGAAGTGACAAAGGGGAAACTCGCAGAGTTTTGATGTCAACGAAGTGACAAAGGGGAAACTCGCAGAGTTTTGATATCAGGCATTCACCTGTAAAGCTCAGTCGAAAGATACCTGTCGCCTGTATCGGGCAGGAGGACCACTATGTTCTTTCCTTTGTATTCGGGGCGCTCTGCGAGCCTGAAGGCTGCGTATGCTGCGGCTCCGGAGGATATTCCAACGAGGACTCCCTCCTTCTTTCCGATGAGTCTTGCGACTGTGAAAGCGTCCTCGTTCTCCACGGGGATTATCTCGTCTATGACGCTCCTGTCGAGAATCTCGGGAACGAAGTTTGCGCCTATTCCCTGTATTGCGTGAGGGCCTGAATATCCTTTTGTGAGGACAGGCGATGATGCCGGCTCGACTCCGACTATCTTAACATCGGGGTTCTTTTCCTTTAAGTACCTGCCGACGCCTGTTATCGTGCCGCCGGTTCCGATTCCTGCAACGAACACATCGACCTTTCCCTCTGTGTCCTCCCATATCTCGGGGCCTGTGGTTTCATAGTGAGCCTTAGGGTTGGCGGGATTCACGAACTGCCCTGCGATTATCGAACCGGGGTTCTGCTTCTTCAGCTCCTCAGCCTTCTCTATCGCTCCGCTCATTCCCTTTGAGCCGTCGGAGAGCACAAGCTCCGCGCCGTATGCGCCCATGAGGATGCATCTCTCCTCGCTCATGGTGTCGGGCATGACTATTATGCATCTGTAGCCTCTTGCGGCCGCTACCGATGCGAGACCGATTCCTGTATTGCCGCTTGTCGGCTCGATGATTACGGAGCCGGGCTTCAGCAGTCCCTTTTCCTCTGCATCGTTTATCATGTAGAGTCCGACTCTGTCCTTTGCGGAGCCTGCGGGATTGAGGTACTCAAGCTTTGCGATGACCCTTGCTCCGGCATTAAGCTCCTTCTCTGTGTTGGTCAGTTCAAGCAGCGGCGTCTTTCCGATGAGTTCTGCTGCCGATGTATATACTTTCATGATGGATTTTCCTTTCGACATGTTTTATGACAGGGTGTGACCTGTGAATTGAATCTGTAATTTTGATTTTATATAGCTGCGAAGTATTATACCGCAATCCCACGGCAAAATAAACTGCTGAATAAGGTTTTTAAAGTTTTTGTCCCGCTTTGCCGTCATTCCGTTTTTTCAGGTACGGAAGCTTTTGCAGAAAAAGGCCCCGGAATTTTCCGGAGCCGCTGATTTCATGTGATTTTTGCCGCCTCATCTGAGTTTTCAGACGCAATTTAAATCTCTGCCTAAGAAATTTTCCGGGATGGATTTTCCACGGAGAATCCGCAGGCGCTGAACAGCTGCATAGCTGCACAGTTGAACAGCTCAAGAATTGAACAGCCGAAATTTATCACTCCCAGATGAGTGTTGCGAAGTAATCGTCAGGAGTCTCGGCTCTTCTCATCATGCTGATGCTGCCGTCCTCCCGGAGGAGCAGCTCTGCCGAACGCAGACGGCCGTTGTAGTTGTAGCCCATTGAGAAGCCGTGAGCGCCTGTATCGTGTATGACAAGCAGGTCGCCTCTCTCTATCTTCGGGAGCATTCTGTCGACGGCGAACTTGTCGCAGTTCTCGCAGAGCGAACCGACGACATCATACTTTTCGGTGCATGGGGCATTCTCCTTGCCGAGGACGGTTATGTGGTGGTAAGCTCCGTAGACAGCAGGTCTCATGAGGTTTGCTGCGCAGGCATCCACGCCGATATATTCCTTATATATATGCTTCTCGTGTATCGCTCTTGTGACGAGATGTCCGTTGGGGGCAAGCATGAATCTTCCCATCTCGGTGAAGATTGAGACATCGCCCATTCCTGCCGGGACGAGTATCTCATCGAAGGCCTTATGCACTCCCTCGCCGATGACGAAGATATCATTCTTCGGCTGCTCGGGCTTATAGTCAACTCCGACACCGCCGGAAAGGTTGATGAACTTAATCTCACAGCCTGTCTCGTTCTTCAGCTCAACTGCGAGCCTGAAAAGCTGAGCCGCAAGTGCGGGATAGTAGTCATTGGAAACAGTATTTGAGGCGAGGAAAGAGTGTATGCCGAAATACTTTGCGCCCATTCCCTTGAGCATCTTAAATGCCTCGAAGAGCTGAGGCTTTGTCATTCCGTACTTTGAGTCGCCGGGGTTATCCATGACCTGGAAGCCCTCCTTGCTCTCGCCGAGGGTGAAAACCCCGCCCGGGTTGTATCTGCAGGAGATAGTCTCGGGAATGTATCCGAGGGTATCCTTCAGGAACTCGACATGGGTAATATCATCGAGGTTTATTATTGCGCCGAGCTCGTTCGCCTTCACATACTCCTCTGCAGGGGTCTCGTTTGCGGAGAACATTATCTCGTGTCCCGAGAAGCCGCTTCTTCCGCTCATCATAAGCTCTGTAAGGCTTGAGCAGTCAACTCCGCAGCCCTCCTCGCGGAGTATCTTCAGTATACGGGGAGTCGGGGTTGCCTTAACGGCGAAATACTCCTTAAAGCCTTTATTCCACGAAAAAGCCTTATTGACATCCCTCGCTGTCTGTCTTATGCCCTTCTCATCATAGATATGAAAAGGTGTAGGATATTTCTCACAGATCTTCTCTGCCTGTTCCTTAGTCAAAAAAGGTATCTTCTCTGCCATATTTACTTCTTCCTTCTTCTGTATCTTTCTTTTCTTTCAACTTATCACTATAACAAGCTGAAACTCTCAGCGCTGTTATTATAATAAAAAATACTGCAGTTAGCAACAGTTAATTTGCCGACTGCAGAAAATTATGTGTGACCTCATCCGGGTGAACCCCTCAGTCCTGCCTTACGGCATGTCCACAATTCAGCGCTTTGCACTGAACCCCTCAGTCCTGCCTTACGGCATGTCCACAATTCAGTGCTTTGCACTGAACCCCTCAGTCCTGCCTTACGGCATGTCCACAATTCAGCGCTTTGCACTGAACCCCTCAGTCCTGCCTTACGGCAGTCCAGCTCCCCTTTCAGGGGCGCCCCTGGCGAAGAGGTAAGGCTGTTTCCTTGCCAAGGTGTCCCCTGAAAGGGGAAAATGTCACGATAGTGACAAAAGGGGTTACTTCCAAGGTGTCCAACTTCGCTTTGCTCGTGATTGGGGAGCTGTCGCCGCATGCAGCTGAGGGGTCCAATGCGAAGCGTTGGTTTGTGTCAGCGCAGGCGACTGAAGGGTTCAATTACCCTTTCTTCCTCTCGCTCAGCTTGATGCAGAACGGCACTACAAGCATGATGTATGTGAGCTTGATGAAGCGGTCAAGTATTGCGCCGACCATGTTGCCGGGAAGGAGCGGAATTATCACATAGACTACCACGAAATAGCCGAGTATGCCGAAAGCGAAGCAGGCTGCCCTGTGAAGCGGTGCCCCCGATGCCTCATACTTCAGCCATCTTCTGTCAATGAACCAGGAAATCAGCACGGCCATTGAGAAGCCGCAGCCCTTGAAGGTGTCTATCGCCATCTTTGCGCCGTCAACTATCAGCTCACCCTCCTCGTTGTAGTCGACAGGGTAGGACTTCACTGCGGCGTATATTATGACAAGCACATTGAGAACAAGTCCGACCGTAAGGACGATAATGTCGAGATTCTGCTTCTTCTCGACGGCATTCAGCAGCCACTTCATGAAGAAGAGCAGAGCTACAGTCGATCCGCAGCCGACAAGCACATCCTGAGGTGTATGCACGCCGAGATAGTTTCTGCTGAAGCCTATCACAAGCACAAGCGCTGCCATGAGTATTCTCAGCGCCTTTGACAGCTTTTTGTTCATGACAAGGCTGCCGTAAACCGAGGTTGCGTTGGTTGTGTGTCCGCTCGGGAATGAATAGCCTGTGGCGGTGGTCTTTGCGCCGTCCACCGGCTCAATTCTCGAGTCCCTTATCCACGGGCGGTACACGCAGGCGGTGACCTTGAGGAAACCGTTAAGCAGTCTGCCTGCTCCCCATGTCATCATGGTGTAGATTCCCTGCTTCTTGCTTGCGCACCAGTAGATTCCGGCGACGAGCATCATTGTGAGGAGCTCCTCACCGTATGTTGTAATGAAGGACATGAAGGAGTTGAGCACTCCTCCCGTGGCCTCCCTCAGATTCTGAAGAAACAGCAGATAGGAAATATCCATATTCTTTCCCCCTCTTGAAAATTTATGCAGAGTGCAGAAAAATCTCCGCACTCTGCATTCTGAAAAGTTAAATTTAATCGGTCCTTTAAGACTCATTCGCCGTCAAACCGGAAAATCCGGTACTGTCAGCTCAGATAAACTGATTTTATCAGCTGAAAAAAGTCGAATTCATCATTAGGCCTTAAAGCCGATTTGGATAAACAGACCCTAAGACTGCCCAAACCGGACATCGGGTCTGCCTTGAGCAGACAGACTCTTTTTTAGTCGTGATATCCCGCATCCCTGAGCATCATATCCTTGACCTTCATAAGTCTTATCTGGGTTGAACGCTCATTTTCGTCAAGCTTCATGGTGATGTACTTGATGTTTGCCTGGGCCTCGGGGATCATGACATGCTCGAGAGCGTTGACTCTTCGCCTTGTCTTCTCAATCTCGGCCGCCATCAGCTGACAGGATTTCTCAATCTCCGCAAGCTTCAGCATATCGTTGAAGACTACCGACAGCGACTGAATCGCGTCATCGAGGTCTCCTGTGGTATACGCAAAGCCGTAGGAGAAGATATCGTTCGGGTCGGGTGTCCTTGTCCTGAAGCTGAACTGAGGAATATCAACACTCATGACGTTCTTCGTGGAGCTCTCAAGGCTTATCTCCTGCTTTGGAGCGAGGAGAGCGGTATTGAGCACCTCATCGTCCATTCCCGCCCTTGCAAGCAGGAACTTCTTGTTGGACTCGAGTATGCCCTTCTCGACCTCTTCCCTCAGGGCCTTGTTCTCACGGACCTTGTCGAGGAACTGACGCATCAGCTCATCTCTTTTATCCTTCAGGAGCTTGTGGCCGCGCATTGCGGTCTGCAGCTTTTTCTTCTGCCTTGTCAGCTCCATTCTGGTTGGATTTACGGTGGTGCCCGCCATCAGTCATCACACCTTTCCGTAATACATATCAAGATATTCGTCCTTGATTCTCTTCAGCTCTGAGCGTGGGAGCATCGAGAGAAGCTTCCAGCCTATTGCGAGAGTATCCTCTATATCTCTGTTGGTGTTGTAGCCCTGGGATACATACTCCTCCTCGAAGGCATCCGAGAACTTTGCGTACTTGAGGTCAAGCTCTGTGAGGGCTGCCTCGCCGAGAACGACCATAAGCTCCTTTGCCTCTTTTCCACGGGCATAAGCCGCAAAAAGCTGGTTCATGGTAGCTGCGTGGTCTGCCCTTGTCTTGCCCTCGCCTATGCCCTTATCCTTAAGTCTGGAAAGGGACGGGAGAACATCGATAGGCGGAGTGATGTTCTTTCTGTAAAGCTCACGGCTCAGGATTATCTGGCCCTCGGTGATGTAGCCTGTAAGGTCAGGAATCGGGTGTGTCTTATCGTCCTCAGGCATCGAGAGTATCGGGATGAGGGTGATGGAACCGTTCTTTCCCTTCTGACGGCCTGCGCGCTCGTAGAGTGTTGCGAGGTCGGTGTACATGTATCCCGGATATCCGCGGCGTCCCGGAACCTCTTTACGGGCAGCGGAAACCTCACGGAGAGCATCGGCATAGTTTGTGATATCGGTCATGATGACCAGAACATGGTAGCCCTTCTGGAATGCGAGGTACTCCGCAGCGGTAAGAGCCATCTTAGGTGTTGCAATACGCTCGACAGCCGGGTCGTTTGCGAGGTTGACAAACATAACGGTTCTGTCAATGGCGCCTGTCTCGGTGAAGGACTGAACAAAGTAGTTGGACTCCTCGAAGGTGATACCCATTGCGCCGAACACAACAACGAAGGGGTCGTTGGTTCCCCTAACCTTTGCCTGCCTTGCTATCTGGGCTGCAAGCTGTGAGTGAGGAAGACCTGAAGCCGAGAATATCGGCAGCTTCTGTCCGCGGACGAGGGTATTCAGTCCGTCGATTGCGGAAACACCTGTCTGAATGAACTCCTGAGGATAGTTTCTTGCTGCAGGGTTCATCGGGAGGCCGTTGATGTCGTTTCTTGCCTCGGGGAGAATCTCCGGGCCGCCGTCGATTGGTCTGCCGAGGCCGTCGAATACTCGTCCGAGCATATCCTCGGAAACACCGAGCTCCATGCTTCTGCCGAGGAACTTGACCTTTGAATTTGAGAGGTTGATACCTGTCGAGTTCTCGAAGAGCTGAACAACTGCGTTGCCCTCATCTATCTCGAGGACCTTGCAGCGGCGCTTCTCTCCGTTTGCAAGCTCAATCTCGGCAAGCTCATCGTAAAAGACGTCTTCTACGCCTTTAACCATCATAAGAGGACCTGCTACCTCCTGTATGGTCCTGTACTCCTTTGGCATATCAGAAGTCCTCCTTTTCGTTTGATACTTCGCTTATCTCCTTGGCGAGAGCCTCGAGGACAGCCTCATACTCTGCCTTGATGCTGTTGACATCGGTGTACTTGTAACGTCCGATTCTCTCACGGACATCCATGGCGATAAGCTTGTTTACATTTGCGCCCGAGCGGATCGCGGCCTGAGCCTGATCGTTGAACTCGATAACAAGCTTGAGCATGTAATACTGCTTCTCAAGAGGCGTATAGGTATCTATGTCATCGAAGGCATTCTGATGCAGGAAGTCCTCACGGATAGATCTTGCGGCCTCAAGGGTGATGCGGTCGGGAGCCGAGAGGGCATCCATACCGACCAGCTTGACTATCTCGTCAAGCTCTGCCTCCTCCTGGAGTATCCTCATGATCTTCGCCCTGAGGTCCATCCAGTCGGGAGCGACGTTGTTATTGAACCAGTCGCCCATGTTGTCGACATAGTTCGAGTAGGATGTAAGCCAGTTGATAGCCGGGAAGTGTCTCTGGTAAGCGAGGTCTGAATCAAGTCCCCAGAATACCTTGACGATTCTCAGTGTAGCCTGGGAGACAGGCTCCGAGATATCACCGCCCGGAGGCGAAACTGCGCCGATAACCGAAAGTGCGCCCTCTCTGTCATCGGAGCCCAAGCACTTCACGAGACCTGCGCGCTCATAGAACTGGGCAAGTCTTGAACCGAGGTATGCCGGGTAGCCTTCCTCACCGGGCATCTCCTGGAGTCGTCCGGACATCTCACGCAGAGCCTCAGCCCAGCGGGATGTGGAGTCAGCCATGAGGGCAACCGAATAACCCTGGTCACGGAAATATTCTGCTATCGTGATGCCTGTGTAGATGGATGCCTCACGGGCAGCAACAGGCATATCGGATGTATTTGCGATAAGAACAGTTCTCTTCATGAGGGAGTAGCCTGTCTTAGGATCCTTCAGCTCAGGGAACTCGTTAAGAACATCGGTCATCTCGTTTCCGCGCTCGCCGCAGCCGATGTAGACGACTATCTCAGCCTCTGCCCACTTTGCAAGCTGATGCTGAACAACTGTCTTGCCGGAGCCGAAGGGTCCCGGAACAGCTGCTACGCCGCCCATTGCTATCGGGAAGAGTCCGTCGATGACTCTCTGGCCTGTGATAAGCGGTCTGTCAGGGGAGAGCTTCTGCTTGTACGGGCGGCCCCTACGAACCGGCCATCTCTGCATGAGTGTGAGGTTTCTCTCGTCGCCGTCCTTTGTGGTGACAACGCAGACTGTCTCCTCGACTGTATACTCTCCTGCCGTGATGCTCTTTATGGTACCGACAACTCCTGCCGGAACCATTATCTTATGGACGACTATCTCGGTCTCCTGAACGGTACCGATGATGTCGCCGCCGACAACCTCATCGCCGGCCTTCTTTACGGGAACAAAGTTCCATTTAAGGTTTCTCTTAAGTGAAGGAACCTCAACGCCTCGCTTGAGGTTGTTGCCTGAAACAGCCATGATGTCATCGAGGGGTCTCTGGATACCGTCATAGATGGATGTGATAAGACCCGGTCCGAGCTCAACGCTCATCGGCTCGCCTGTGGACTCGACCGGTGAGCCGGGTCCGAGACCTGCTGTTTCCTCATAAACCTGGATTGAGGCCTCGTCGCCGTGCATCTCGATTATCTCGCCGATAAGGCGCTGCTCACTTACACGCACAACATCATACATGTTTGCGTCACGCATGCCCTTGGCGATAACGAGAGGTCCGGCAACCTTCTTTATAATGCCTTTAGCCATTGTTACTAATCCTTTCCTTAAAGCTTAGCTGTCGCCGAATATGATATCGGAGCCTACAGCCTGCTCAACACTCTTCTTGACCATCTTTATTCCCATACCGGTATTTCCCGTGACTCCGGGGATTGGTATGATTGCCGGCAGCGGCAGCGTTCTGTAGTGGTCGAGCTCGTGCTCAAGCTCAGCTGCCAGCGCCTCTGTGATATATATCACAGCGTATTCTCCGTCCGCAAGCTTCCTCAGGGTGTGTGAGCCTTCCTCGCTGTCATTCACCGGGAAGACGTCAAGTCCGAGGGCTGCGAAACCGTATATGCTGTCACGGTCGCCTATTACTGCAACTCTATACATACATTGCCCTCAGTCTTTCTCTGATTATGCTGTCATCTATCTCATTGAGTTTACCGGAGAGGAGAACTCTTACCGTGTTTATCTCGTTCTGCCTTGCTATCGCGTAGGCCATTATCGGACCTAAGGTGAAGGGGTTTGCCTTCTGCTCCTTAATGAGGTCCATCATCCTGTCGTCGCACCATTTCTCAAAGCTCGAGGCGCCTTCCTTCAGCTTCTCGACGCACGATGCGTAGTCGGACAGGAGAAGCGCTGCGTAAACATCCTCAAGGGACTTCGAAGCAGCCTGAGCCAGCGAAGACACATTCAGGCTTCCGCACGGGGCGAGCGCCTCATTTATGAAGCTTAAGGACTTCTTTGTCTTCTGGCATCTGACGGCTATCTTTATGTCGGAGATGGCCACGCTCAGCGCGGCATAATCCTTCACGAGCTGCTCGTCGGATTTTTCGCCGGCCTCTGCCACCGCCTCGAGGCACGCCCTGTCGATTATTATGTCGCAGAGCTGTCCGTCTCTTGTCCTGAGCAGCGTGCTGTATGCATTCTTTCCTGCCTCTGCCATGAAGTCAGGCAAAGCGGAAAAATCATTTTCCTTTACCGCTTTGAGCATGAGCTCGGGGTTCACTGTGCCGCCGCTCTTGAAGACATTGTGGGGCTCCTGGCCGGTAAAGCCGAGCTTTATGGCAGCCTTGAGGTTATTGAAATCTGTGGGATAGAGCATCACGTCAAAGACAGAGAGGTCGTCGAGAAGCTCATGGATGAAGCTCCATGTCTTTGCGTTCTCACAGGAGAGAATCTCTTCGCTTGTCTTTTCGCTGCCGGTTCCCCAGCCCTTGTCTCTCAGGGTCCTCAGGCACTCATCATAGCTTTTTGCTGCCATGAGCTGCTCTATGTCCTGATTGTTCATCAGTCCGAGCTCGCGCACTCTTACCCTTGCTACCTGGTAAGCGTAATTTTCACGCATTGGTTTTCCTCCTTCCTTTGAAAATTATATGGTGAAATATCTGCGGGGCTTATGCGAACACTATGCCCGATACTGTATCCTGGAGCTTCTCCATGCTGTCATCGAAGAGAGCGTCGAAGCTGCAGTTTATGTCTATTCCACCGTATATAAGGAGAAAACCGTTCTTAATGTTTTCGGGTTCCTTACTGAGGGTGAGCTTGCCGGCGGCAGCGGCGTTTGCCTTTGCCTCGAAGTCAGCAGGGGCCCTCGCAAGGTCCTTTGCGCCGAGAGCTATTGTGCCCTCAGTGTCAAGACTGTATTTTTTAATGAGCCTGTAAAGATTCTCAAAGTAAGCATCATCGTCAAGCGATTCAAGGCTTTCCTTTGCCTCAGCTATGACCGATGAGATTATCTCCTGCCTTGTGACGAGCATGAGCTTTCTCTTCTCAAGCTCGGCGCTGCTGCGTGCGCGTGAGACGGCATCGGCGCTCTTTATCTCGCCCTGCTTTGCTATCTCGGCGGCCTTTGCGTCAGCCTCCTGCCCGGCAGCCTTTATGAGCTTCTCAGCCTCTGCCTTTGCGGCGCTGATTATCTCACCGGCTTTTTCATCGGCATCCTGCTTTATCAGGCTCAGGATGTTGTCTATTCCTGCCATTATCCGTTGTTTCCTTTGTTTTGAATATTGAGAGACCTTTTCTTAGTCTCAGTCAGATCGTTCCTGCGCTCTGCTTATCAGATGCTCATTACTGCGAGAAGTGAAACGAGAAGAGCAAGAACTGCGTATGTCTCAACCATTGCAGGGAATATCATTGACTTACCGAACTGATCGGGCTTCTTTGCTACGAGGCCGATGGAAGCTACAGCAGCCTTTGACTGCATCTTTGCTGACCAGAGGCCGACGAAAGCCATCGGGAGGCATGCTACGAAGAGAGCGAAGCCTGTTGCGAGGTCAGGTGCGCTGCCGCCGAGAACACCGATCTTTGTGAGTGTGAGGAAGGCGATGAGAAGTCCGTAGATACCCTGTGTACCCGGGAGAAGCTGGAGGATAAGAACCTTACCGAACATTGAAGGATCCTCTGTGACAACTCCGGCTGCAGCCTTACCTGCGTCGCCGACACCTATAGCTGAGCCGATACCGCCCATGAGTGCTGCTAAAGCTGCTCCTAAAAGAGCAAGTCCCATTCCAAATGCATTTGCGTCCATAATAAATTAAATTCCTTTCTGGAAATCTTCAATTTAGTTTGATTTTGCCGTTATTCCCGGCAGCCTGTGAAATTTAAAATCCGTAATCCGGACATCATTTCTCTTCAAGCTTGAAATACTTTGTCTTTGCCGAGAACGGCGAGAATTTCTCTCCGCCGCCGTTGTAGAACTTGCCGAAAAATTCAACGAACTGCAGACGGTTGCAGTGAACGTAGGCTCCCAGAGCATTGATGCCTATGTTCAGTGTCTGTCCGATAAGGAAGACCAGTATGAATACTATGGCTCCGATGAAGTTTCCTCCGACCATCGAGCCCATCTGGTTGAAGACCTGGGCGATAACGCCGGTCGCAAGGCCGAGGGCAAGAAGTCTTGAGTAGGAAAGTATATCGGACAGCCAGCTTGATACTCCGTAGAGCGCATAGAGGCCCTTCAGGAGTCTCTTTGCAGGGCTCTTTGACTCTCTGCCGCCGAAAAGTATGATTCCGACGGCTCCGACAGCTGCCATGACTGCTCCTATGGTTCCGAATACGGAGGGGAGCGTGAATGAGAGCTGAGTCATCTCAGCAAACATATCCATTGAGAGAAGCAGCATCAGAAGTCCGCCGATGAGAAGATACCACAGCAGCACATCGCACACAGCGTCAAAGTAATGCTTCGCCTTTATGCTCTGGTATGCCGAGCAGGCAAGACCTGCAAAAAGGTGAATTATGCCCAGAAGGAAGCTGAACATGAGAAGCTGCATCGGCTTTTCCATAGGAGCGAACCACAGGCACGGAGTCAGCTGGGGACCCGAATAGCCGAAGAATGTAGTGGCGACCACGTCTATCGCATCACCGAAGAAGGAGCCGAACATGAAGCCCCAGAAGGTGGTGGATATTCCGCAGAAGAAGAACATTGTCATAAACTTCTTCATACCCGCTTCAAGGTTTTTGAACTTCAGGAGTATTATCCCGCAGGCGATGACCATGATGAGACCATAGGCCGCATCCGAGAGCATCATGCCGAAAAGGACATAGTAGAATATCGAAGTGATGGAGGTGGGGTCCATCTCCCCTTTGCCCGGCAGGCTGTAGGATTCGATAACGCTCTCCACAGGCGCCGAGAATTTATTGTTTTTAAGTATAACAGGCGGAGTTTCCTTCTCCGGTACCGCTTCGATCTCAACGAAGCAGTCAAATTTGCTTTCAAGCTCATTCTTCAGGCTCTCTGACCCGTCTTCAGCCACATATCCGGTAATGATGAATATGTGGGAGGACTGCCACAGCTCTCCGAGGACCTCGTATTTTTCGGTTCTCATTGTGAAGTAGTCCTGGGCATAGAGAAGCTGGGTGCGCTTATCGGCGAGGGATTTAATCTCCTCCTCCGACGAGCTTATGAGTCTGCGGGATTCCTCTATCCTGCCTTTGAGTATCTCTGTTCTCTCCTTCGGGGAGACCTTGCTCGGCTGGGACGGATAGGAAAGTCCCATGTTTCTGAGCGCCGACTCGACCTTCATGCCGTACTTCGAGTGACACACTACAAAGACACAGCTCATCTGGACCGAGTGGCTGATGACCTCGCAGTCGACGGCCTTCACATCGGGAAGCGCCTGGGCGAGGGCCGCCTTCAGCTTCTCCTCCGTGTAGTCATCCGGCAGGGTGCCGATGAAGACGTTCATCGAGGAAGTGGCTATGGTCCTCATGGAAATATCAAGGCCAAGCCACGGCTTTAAGCTCTCAATCGCAGCCTCATTTCTGATGATCTCGGCCTTCTCGTCAGCGATCTTCTTGGCAAGATTATTGATCCTGCCGGCAATCTGCAGACTGAGCGAAGCCGACTCCACTGCGCGGTTGTAGTCCTCAAGAGTGATGGCCGTGCGCCCGTTGAGGCTCGAGAGAAGTCCTCCCGACGGCTTGACGCAGCTGTCAAGCACCTCCACCGCCGACTTCAGCGACCTTATGCTTGTGTCAAAGGTCTGCCTTGCCTGCTGGGTGTCCATCTTCTCAAAGACTCCGCTGTCCTTGGGAAGCTTCTCGCTTCTCACCTCGACAGCGCCTTTTCTCTGAATAAGCTCGAGAATCTGTTTGCGGTTTTGTTTAAGCCCATAAATACTTATCTTTTTCATAGGCAGTACCGCCATTAACATACCCCCTTAAATAGAGTTTGTTTCGTGAATGAGTTTTACCCCAGTATCACGTCCGCAGCTGCCTTCACGGCCTCTGCTTTTCTTTCCGATGCCTGCTTTCTCAAAGCTTCGGCAGCCTCCTCGGCGTCTGATGACGCTGCGTTCTTCAGCTGCTGTGCCTTTTCTGCGGCAGCGGCGCCGGCCTTTTTAAGGCTCTCTTCAGCAGCAGCGCTCCTCTGAGATATTATCTCCTGCTGCTTTTTCTGCGCTTCCTTAAGGATATTTTCGGCCTCCTTATGAGCGCTCTGGATAATTTCAGCTGCTGCAGTCTCAGCCTTTCTTACAGCCTCAACTGTTTCCTTTGCCAAAAAATCACGCCTTTCTTTTAGTCCGTTCAATGTTTGTGAAAATCAAACCGAACCTTAATCTGCGCACTATCAGCAGTCCGTTTTCCGGACGGCTAAAATTACACAGATTGATTATAATAAAATCCCTGTCAAATTTCAAGGATATTATTGTATCGGGCGAAAAAAATGGTGCAGCCCCACAGGGCAGCCTCCAGGCGTGTCCGGCTCTCCAATACGCAGTTACGCAGTTGTTCAGAGGGCGATAAGAACCCCTCTCCGGCTAAAGCCGGTATCAAAACTCTACGAGTTAAAAACGGTACTTTAACAGTTAAACAAAAGGAAATATAAGAAAAACATAGAGCAGGCGG
>R21__coassemble_1921_pt1 | contig 12983 bp, 13 predicted proteins | sample R21__metabat2_high_PE_066 | metagenome-assembled genome bin R21
GTTGCCAAGCTTGCTAAATCTCTTGGTGTATAGTCCGCCGTTTTGCGGTTTGCTTGATAAACAAGTCCGTCATCGGAAATATCCCAGCTCTCAGCGATACCGGGGATAGCCTCGTCATTCTCACCCTTATCGGTAAGACCTACATAAAGGTTGTTGAGGATCTTGAACTCCTCGCCGTATGTGGACTCCATTGTGGAAAGTCCTGTCGGCTCCATTGTGATGTAGAATGTAGCCTCATCGTCACCCGGTGTTCCCGGATAAGAGCTCTCTGCGCTTGCGCTTACAGCTATGGAAGCTGTCATTGCTGCAGCAAGAGCGATGGAAGCAAATCTCTTAAGATTCATCTTTCTTCCTCCAAGTTTGGTTTAATATAGTTATTGATCGAAAATAAGTGGCTGACATTTTCGATACAGGTATTTTACTATAAAACACCTGTATTTTTCCATAGTCAGTAAAATAAAAATTATCGTGTATATTATGATGAATTTTGGTAATATTCACGAACACTTTGAATTTTTTACTGTTCAATTATTCATTTTTAAAAATTTTACTCTGATAAAGTGTACTTTTTTAATGGCTGATTTGCCAAATTTTTCAAAAATAAGCATTGAGCAATTTGCAATTTTAAAAAAGAAAAATTTCACTGTTAATATGGAAACAGGCAATGCCGGAAAGCACTGCCTGCTTTAAATAAGTCTTAGCTAAAGATGAAGAATTACTGTACTGTAGCCCATCTGAAGTCTGTCTGCCATGCGGAAATTACATAGCCGCCCGTGATCTTATCGGAGACTGCATAGGATGAAGATCTCTGATAGATGCAGGAGATTGGGCACTCCTCAACAAGAATCTCTTCGCAGCGGATGAAATCCTGCTGTCTTGCTTCGAGGTCTGTATTGGACTTAGCATCCTCGATGAGAGCGTCATACTCCTCGTTTGACCAGTTGGTGGAGTTGTTGCCGCCGTCTGTGACCCACATGTCATACCATGTCATAGGATCGTTGTAGTCACCGACCCAGCCTGTAACATCCATTACATAGTTGCCGTTTGTTCTCTCAGCGGACTGTGCCTTTGTTGTCATGGAGTTGATGGAGATCTCGATTCCGAGAGTGGATCTTATCTGCTCCTGGAAGAATGCAGCCTGGTTCATGGCTGTATCGGAATCACCGCAGTTCATGGAAAGATGAGCTGAGAGATCGTCAACTGTGCAGCCGAGCTCCTCGAGAGCCTTTGCAAGGTACTCCTGAGCAAGAGCAGCATCGCCGTCAGCATTTCTTACGACACCATCTGTGCCGATAGCTTCTACAAGAGCTTCTGCGTAGCTTGTTCCGTCATAGCCGGATACAGCTGCAGGTACAAATGTATTTGCAGGGACGGAAGCGTCCTTTCTTATAGCTGTGATAAATGCATTTCTTGAATAGCAGCAGTCGATAGCTTTTCTGAGGTTTACGTTGCTCATATACTCATCATCGCAGTTGAAGAGGATGTGATACTCAGCCTGTTCTGTGACATCAACTGTCTCGAAGCCTTCAGCCTTGAGTGCTGTAGCCTGATCACCTGTTAATGCAATCCAGTCAACCTCACCTGCCTTGAAAGCATTGAGTCTTGTATCGGACTGTGTATAGATATTCCAGTAGAGTGTTTCAACACTTACTCTGTCAGCGTCGAAGTAGTCGGGGTTCTTCTTGAGAACGATCTGAGAATCATGTGTCCAGGACTCCATTACATATGGGCCGCAGGAAATGATATACTCAGGGTCCATGAAGTAGTTGTCTGCGCCAACCTCATTGTAGTAAGCCTCATTGACAGGAAGCATGCAGCCCTGCATCATGAGGGAGAGGAAGTAAGGAACAGGGTTTGCAAGTGTTACCTCGAGGGTAAGGTCATCAAGAACCTTAACTCCGACATCTTCCCACTCGCACTCACCGTTATAGAAAGCCTCACCGTTGAGGATGTTTGCTGTGGAATATGCGAAATAAGCATACTCAGCGCCTGTGTCAGCTGTCATGAGCATCTTCCATGCGAAAGCATAGTCGTTAGCTGTGAGCTGTGTGCCGTTTGACCAGTAAGCATCATCTCTGAGGTGGAATGTGTATACGAGGCCGTCATCTGATGTATCGCAGCTCTCTGCTACACATGGAACAGCGTTTGAATCCTCGTCATACTGATAGAGCGGTGCAAGAAGGCATGCATCGATTCTTCCGTCTGCAACATATGTTGCGAGAAGAGAGTTGAGGGATGTGGGCTCCATCTGAAGATCAAGCGTCATGGCATTCTCTTCAGCGGTTCCCGGATAGAGACCCTCAGCGCTTACGCCTACTGTGGCTGATACTGCCATAGCGGCTGCGAGACCGAGGGAAAGAAGCTTCTTTAATCTCATTTTGGTTTTCCTCCAGTAAATTTGTGTAAAGAATAAGTGTTTTTTGGTATTCCGGACACTACATTGAGCGTTCGGAATTGTAAGCAAAGCTATTATATCTATTTTTTTGAAAGTATGCAACGAAAAAAATGCAAAAAATTCATTCGATTAAAGTGCTAAATTATGTAAAAAATAGCAAAAACACGAACAGGACCTGCTGCTTACTTCAGGTCCGGTCCGTGTCTGATGATGATTATCATTCAAACTTATTCATTACACAAAGCTGCTGAAGGCGCTTACTCCTCAGAGCTGACTCTACTATAAACTATCCTGTAAGAGGATAGTCAAGCACTTTTTCAATTTTATTATTATATTTTTCGTGCCGGAGATTAGTCTTTCATTTATTGCACCGCTCACAGGATATTTCAATCCCAGTTACAGTATTCTGCCCGCCAAGATGAAAATGATGTGACGGAAAAGTCAAGTTTTCCGGAATTTTCTTTTATCAGGAGAAAAAGATATCCGGGCAAGCCTTCGCCGGCTGCCCGGAATCGGTATGACGGATAATTACTTGTTTCTTGAAGCAAGATAAACCTGAATATTTGCGAGAACCTCATCAACATCAAGTCCGTGTACCATGCATGCCTCCTCAAGGGACTCACCGATTGAAGAAGGGCAGCCTACACAGTGCATGCCTGCCTGCATAAGTACATATGCGATTCCTGCATCATACTGGAGCATATCGCCCATAATGCTTTCTTTTGTTATTTCCATTTTTATTTCTCCTTAAGTTTTTGCTTTATTCAGCTGTTGGTATTATAGCAGATATCTTCCGCTATTACAAGCTTAATTTATACTAATTTGGTAGACATTACACCTTTCACTCAAAAGTACTGAGATTTCTGAGCTCCGGCTCAAATATAACGCCCTCGAGCGGGTCATAACCGGATTTAACGGTATTTTCTATGGATTTGCCAGTGAAATGCACTGCGATGTTTAGGGCATCCTCACAGCTTCTGCCTGCCAGCATCTGCCCGAGCATCGCAGATGCAAACACATCACCGGTGCCCTGATAAAACCCGCTGTATCTTTTTGCAAGCGAGAAGTGCATAACCTCGTCCCTGCCCATCACTGCTGCCCCTATGAAATCGTCATCGAATCTCACGCCTGTCAGCACCGCATATTTAACTCCGAGTCCCAGCAGACCTCTGAGGACATCCTCAACGAATTCCGGGGTATAGGGTCCGTCTCTGTACTCTATGCCGAGTAGTCTTGCCGCTTCAGTCATATTCGGCGAGATTATATCGGCTCTTTCGCAGAGCTCTTTCACTCCGTCAGCCATTTCGTCGGTATATGTTTTGTATAGGATTCCGTTATCACCCATGACGGGGTCTACAAATATTATCTTCTTTTCCCTTTCACCAGAGGTAAATCTCTCAAATATATCTGAAACTATATTTATCTGCTCAAGGCTGCCGAGAAAGCCGGTATATATTGCATCAACACCGAGATTCAGCTGCTGCCATTTTTCTGCTGCAGGGAGCATATCGGCTGTCAGGTCATGTGAATAATAGACGGGAAAAGCGGTGTGATTTGAGAAAAAAGCTGTTGGGATGGACACCGTCTGAACACAGCTTGCATTAAGTATCGGGATAGCGGCTGAGAGCGAACATTTTCCGTAGCCCGACAGGTCATGTATGAGCATGCATTTTTTCAGTCTGTATTTTTCATCGGGATAGATATTTGATCTGTAAAGTCCCATGGCTCAGCCTTCCTTTATGAGCCTTATGAGTTCGCTGAAACCACCCTGAGGATACGAACTGCAGTCAAGGCCGTCCGTGTTTATCAGGCAGTCGGTAAGAAGGAATACCTTCATTCCGAGTTTCTCCGCACACATATCTTCCTTTACATCATTCCCGACCATAAGGCAGTCTGATGGTGACACGCCAAGTCTTGTACATATATCGAGATAGTAATCAGGGTTCGGCTTGCAGTAAGATGAATTTTCATATACGGTAATAAGTTCAAAATCTTTGGGATCAAGTCCTGCCCAGCGAACACGGTTTTCAGTCGCAGTACGGGGAAACACAGGATTTGTGGCAAGCGCTGTCCTGAGGCCCATGCTTTTAATGAGATTAACGGCCTCAGCGGCAAGGGGATTGAATCCGCATGCTTCCTTTGCGCAGGCAAATTCATTTCTGTAAAACTCATCGAAGTCAGCCGCGTCATCATATGCTTTATCACCGAAAATATCGGCGAATGTTCTCCAGAACACATCTTTGTTGGATGCTTTGCCGTCATTTTTTATCATTGCGGCAGTTCCGCTCCAGACACCCTTAATGAGGCTTTCGGTTTCATAGCCGAGCGGAGCGCATCTGGCAGCAAGAGCTTTAAAGTAAAGCTTTGTAAAGTACTCTTCATCCATGGGCAGAAGAGTTCCGTCAAGGTCAAAAAGGACTACTTTAACATTATCAAGAATCATGATCTTTCCCTCTTTCTTTATCCACGGTATTATATTACTTTTGCAAAGCTTATTCAAGAGTATTCTGCGCACTGCTCCCCCACTGCTTCGGAAGCGAGAAGCCTCTGCCCTTTACGTTATTTACCTGGGTGGTGACGATGAATGCGCCGGGATCAATGGAAAGTATTCTGTTATGAAGCTCGGTAAGTCTGTAGTTTGGGAGAACGCACATGACTACTTCTATATTTTCGTGAACAAATCCGGACTGAGCCTCAAGCATGGTACAGCCGAGATCGAGGTCCTTGAGTATCTCGTTCCTTATCTTTTCGTAATCCTCTGAGATGACCATTACCTGAGTCTTTTTCTCACCGAGAAGCACAACCTTATCGAGTATGAATGTGAGCACAAATGTCAGAAGTATGCCATAGAGTATCTGCTCTATGGATGAATAGAACAGCTGAATGATAAGGAGGCTGATATCTACTATATTCAGCATGAGAGCAAGCGGAACCCCGAATTTTTTGTTCATTACAACGGAAAGGACCTCAAGTCCGCCGCTGCTCGCTCCCGCTCTGAGGATGAGTCCGTCACCCACGCCAATCATGAGTGCAGCAAATATCATGGCAAGCATGACATCGCTGCCGGTGAAGCTAAGGGAGTCAAAGCTTCTGAAAAAATGCAGAAAAGTCGGATATGCTACGGTGCTGATGACTATCCCAAGCGCAAATCTTTTTCCCATAACTGCAAAACCGAGCAGGAAAAACACTGCATTAACTGCATATGTGACCACTGTTATATCGAGCGAAAAGTAGTGGTCAAGTATGAGTGAAAGTCCGGTAACGCCGCCCATGATGAAGTTCATCGGCAGTATGAAATAGCACACCGCAAACGCTACCATTGCATTTCCGAGAAGTATGAGGGAAAAGTTCACTACATGCCTTAACATTGGATTACTTTGCCGTTTTAACATGCTAAAATCCTCCTAATAGCACAATCGGCAGACCTTTCGGTCTGCCTGATGCAAATTCTGTCTTTTATCTTTAGTTTTAATCTGATTTACTTAACTTCGTAGCCTTTGGATTTTATCAGATCCACAACCTGATAAACATATTTACTGCACTCTTCATCGGTAGCAGCTTCTACCATTACCCTGATGAGAGGCTCGGTTCCGCTTTCTCTGACAAGTATCCTGCCGGTATCTCCGAGAGCATCAGCGACTTTCTTTACCTCTGCCTGAACCTCGGGGTCATTGTTTACTTCCTGCTTGCTCTTTACCTTCACATTGACAAGCAGCTGCGGATATTTTACAAAGCCCTTTGTCAGCTCACTGAGCGGGACCTTTCTTGCAAGCATGACTTCCATGACTTTAATGGCTGTCAGGATTCCGTCGCCTGTAGTAGCATACTTTGAGAATATTATATGTCCTGAATCCTCACCGCCAAGGATATTTCCGTTGCTCATCATGTTCTCATAGACATATTTGTCGCCGACTGCGGTTTTCTCATAATCTATGCCTGCAGCATCAAATGCCTTGTAGAGGCCGAAGTTAGACATGACTGTGGTGACAACAGTATTATTATCAAGGTGTCCCATCTCCTTCAGGTACACGCCGTAAAGGTAGAGTATTGAGTCACCGCTGACAAGCTCGCCGTTCTCATCCACTGCAAGGCAGCGGTCGGCATCCCCATCAAAGGCAAATCCTACATCGAGCTGATTTTCAACCATAAACTTCTGCAGTCCCTCTATGTGGGTAGATCCGCAATCAGTATTTATATTGACTCCGTCAGGTCTTGCGTTTATGACATAGGTCTTGGCTCCGAGAGCATCAAACACAACCTTTGCAATATTCCACGATGCGCCGTTTGCGCAGTCGAGGGCTACCCGTATATTCTTGAAGGACTTTCTCGCCTGAGCAAGAAGATAGGCTATATATCTGTTTCTGCCCGCAAAAAAGTCGACGGTCACGCCTATCTTATCCCTTGACGCAAATGGAAGCTCGGGAATCTTTCCGTCAAGGTACTCCTCAACTTTAAGTATAGTCTGCTCATCCATCTTTTCGCCGTGACGGTTGATGAGCTTTATTCCGTTGTCATAATATGGATTATGGCTTGCGGAAACCATTATGCCGCAGTCAAAATCCTCTGTCAGTGTGACATAGGCAACACTCGGGGTCGTGGTAACATGAAGCAGATATGCATCTGCTCCGGATGCCGTTATACCGGATACAAGGGAATACTCAAACATATAGCTTGAAAGTCTTGTGTCCTTGCCTATCACTATCTGTGCCTTTTTGCCGGCTCTCTCTGTATAATACCAGCCGAGGAACCTTCCTATCTTATATGCATGCTCGGCAGTCAGACTGACTCCGGCTTCACCGCGGAAACCATCGGTACCAAAATATTTACCCATAATATATAACTCACTTTTTATTAACTGTTTTTATATTCGAATTCCTGGATTTTCGCGCCTCGGAAATCTCTGTACAAGTATTTTACCACTAACAGGAGATTTTTTCAACCTCGGGCAGGGATTGTTCTCCGGCACAGCTTCAATTGTCCTTCAGCACTATCTTAAGGACAGTATCCACACTGTCCGGCAGATATGGTGTATCGGAAACATCAACAAAAACAGCCTCGGGATAATTTTCAACCATCCAGTTATTCGCTATCTTAACCTCAGTGCCGTCCTTAAGCAGCCTGATATCCTCTATAGCGCTGCGCTCGATACCCTCGAGCCATATGCTTCCTATGGAATTTTCATATATGTGATAATATATATTTCTTCCACTGCGGGTAAGTCTTCCGTTCTCCGGCTTTGGGAGGCATGCGGCTCTGCAGCCGTATATCGACTCTGAATTGTCACGCATCCAATTTCCGACAAGCTTCAGCCTCTCGACACATTCCTCAGGTATGTTTCCTCTTGCATCGGGTCCGACATTCAGGAGCAGATTTCCGTTCTTGCTCACACATTCCACAAGCTTGCGGATGATCATATCATAGGGCTTCCAGTTTTTGTCCTTTGCTGTATATCCCCAGTTATTGTTCATGGTGATGCAGGCTTCCCATGGAATGTCCCTGCCGGACTCATCTCTGAAGCCTGCGGGAGGAATTATCTGCTCGGGGCTCACAAAATCTCCGCTGAACTCTGAGGGATTATCTGTTGCAATAGAACCGAAACCGGAGCCGCTCACCTCGAGCCTGTTATCTATGATTATATCCGGCTGATATGAGCGCACCATGCGGATAAGCTCGGAGGCTTTCCACTTTTCTCCTGTCATGTCATCATATGAAAAATCGAACCACATGATATCGAGCTTGCCATAATCACGGCACAGCTCCTCTACCTGCCCGTGCATGTAGGCAAGGTAGTTATCAAAATTTATCTGTCTGTCCTTTTCTTTTTCGTCATTTCTGAGGGGATGCTGTCTGTCATGATATGCGGGATAGTCCGGATGATGCCAGTCAAGCAGAGAGTAGTAGAGACCAACCTTCAGGCCCTCGGCTCTGAACGCATCGAGATATTCTCTCACTATATCTTTTCCGTAGGGAGTGTTTGTCGATTTCCAGTCGGTCAGCTTCGAGTCAAAAAGGCAGAAACCGTCATGATGCTTTGCAGTGAGGACCGCATACTTCATGCCTGCCTCTTTTGCGAGCTTTGCCCATTTTTTCGGATCAAAATCAACAGGATTGAATTCATTGAAAAACTTTACATACTCACTCTCAGGCATCTCCTCCGTGGAGCGAACCCACTCCCCTCTTGCGGGAATTGAATAAATTCCCCAGTGGATAAACATTCCGAATCTGTCATGCAGGAACCACTTCATTCTCTCATTGTATTTATCTCTGTCAAAGCTGTACATTTTCGCCGGCCTTTCTTTCAAAATAATCTTCACTTGTCATGGAATAGCTGTGGTCATCCTGAAGCTTTCCGTCGGCGCTTCTGAAGCACTTGCGAACGATTCCTTCAAATTTGAACCCGCATTTTTCTATGACTCTTCTTGAACGCTCGTTTCCGTTCATATATCCTATCGACAGCACCTCTGTGTCGGTATTTTCAAAGGCATTTTTTACCATCGCATCAAGCGCTTCCGGCATATAGCCGTGACCCCAGTACTCACTGTTGAGCTCATATCCTATGGAACGTGAGCGCACGGAATTCGGCCGGTGAACATCCTTCTGGTAATTTATTGCGCCTATTACCTTGTTGTTCTCCCTGAGGACTATCGCATAAGCGAGAGCATTTTCCATTCTGCCGCGGAGATCCTTCAGCGCTTCTTCCCTTGTCTTTATCACAAGGCTTCCTGCTGCAGGCATTACCTTCTCATCCGATACAAATTCATAAAAATCCTCAAGATCTGTGAGCATCCAGGGTCTCAGATAAAGTCTCTTTGTATATATGAAAGACGGATACTCCACTCCTTCTGGAAGTATGAAATTAACGGCTGAAGGCAGGACCTGATATTTGTCGCTTTTCAGCGGTCCGCATTCACCGTCACGGTTAGCAATGACCGTTGATTCGGAATCTATCTCCATCTCAGTTCCTCTAAGAAAAGTCAGATATTTTCTGAACCTTTCGTTTTTCATGTATTCGCCTCTTTTATATGCACCTATCATGAAGGGTATCTTGTAAAGCGGAGGTGTTTTTATCAGCACGACATCAAGCAGGCCGTCATTTATCACAGCCTCCGGAGCGCCTCTGTATCCGCCGCCGTAATACTGTCCGCTGGCGCCGAGGGCAAATATATATCTTCCGCTGAAATTTTTCTCACCGTCGGGAGCTCTAACCTTTATTCTCAGCTTGTCTCCCAGTCTGCCGAAAAGGCACTTCACGAGCGCAAGGTCGTAGGCAAGAGAACCACTGACACCCGGAATATTCTTGAACTTGGACATATTATATGCCACACGGGCATCAAGGCCCATTGAGCAGATATTCAGGGCATCACCCTCAAGTGTCCTGATGGCATCGACTTTTACAGCATGACCCCTCAGCTGAGCACTTACACTGAGAAACGCATCTTTCTTCCCGAACTGTCTTACATAATCATTTCCGCTGCCAAGAGGAAACGCTCCGACCGCAGCTTCATTCTTTCCTACACAGGCTCTTGCGATCTCAAGCAGTGTTCCGTCACCGCCGAGAGCGTAGAAACGCAGCTTTTCACCGGGCTTTGCCTTTTCAATCTCACCGGCAGCTATCTCAAGCGCATGACCGCTGTACTCTGTGACACAGATAATGAACTCATCTGTGATATTCCCCGAGAAAAATTTTTCAATCTCAGCGCGGTAACGGCTCAGAGTTTCCCTGCTTTTCCTTCCGCCCGAATTCGGATTTATGATAAATACATATTTCAAAGCTGTTCTCCGTCAGAAGCTTACTTAAAATAATGATACACCTGGCAGCGTATCATTCCGTTGTAGAGTTTTCGGCGGCTGTCAGCCTTTCTGCCAAAACATTTTTCAAAGTCCTCGTCGGGACTTATGACTGTATAGCTGTAGCCATGCTTTCTCTCGAACACTTTACCCATAACACTATAAAGTTCCTGGGCGCCCTTTATATCCAGAAGCCGCTCACCATAAGGGGGATTGGTCACAATGCAGCCATACTGAGTATCTGGAGCAAAATCTCTTATATCTGCGGCAGCAGCGTGTATTTTCTTAGCCACTCCAGCCTTTTTTGCATTTTCAAGAGTAAGGGCCACTGCAAGCAGGGTCTATATCAGAGCCGTAAGCCTCAAACTCAGCATTCTTATCTATTAAATCTCTTGCCCTGTCACGCTCCTGCTGCCACACGGAACCGCTTATCATTCTCCATTTTTCTGCAGCGAAGCGGCGTCTGAGTCCCGGAGCAATATTATGCGCCATGGCTGCGGCCTCTATGAGTATCGTTCCGGAGCCGCAGAAAGGATCGTATATCGTGCCGTCCGTCCTTACCCTCGCAATCTTGCACATAGCTGCTGCAAGCGTCTCCTTGATAGGAGCCTCTGTCGATGACTTTCGGTAGCCTCTCTTGTGAAGTCCCTCACCGGTTGTGTCAATCATCACAGACACTCTGTCCTTCAGGATAAGGAACTGCACCTGATAGAGAGTTCCTTCTTCAGGAAACCACTCTATGTGATACTTAGTCTTGAGTCTCTCAACTATGGCTTTTTTGATTATCTTCTGACAATCAGGAACACTTGACAGCTTGCTTGAAAGGCTTCTTCCCTTTACAGGGAAAGCGTCATTTCGCCCGATGAACTCCTCCCAGGGAATATTCTTCACCTGCTGAAAGAGTTCTTCAAAGCTCAGGGCAGTGAAAGTGCCCATGAGTATCTGCACACGCTCAGAGAAACGGCTTATAAGGTTCGCTCTTGCGAGAATCTCAGGAGAGCCGTCAAGCACAACTCTTCCGTTCTCCGGCCGTACATTCTGCATCCCGTTATCACGCAGTTCCTGCGCTACAAGTCCTTCCACGCCGAGCATGCAGGGACAGACAAGGTCAAATCTCTCCATCATATCACCGCTGTCTTATGCCTTGTCACATGACAACCCACATTGACTGCCACAGGGAGACCTGCGATGTGAGTTGGGAATGTTTCGATGTTTACAGCAAGGGCCGTCACATCGCCGCCGAAGCCCTGAGGACCTATTCCGGTCTTATTGACCTCAGAGAGCATCTTTTCTTCAAGCTCTGCATAGAATGGGTCCGGATTTTTTGAGCTGACATCTCTGCACAGCGCTTTCTTGGCAAGGTAAGCCACCATCTCAAAATCACCGCCGATTCCTACTCCGAGCACTATCGGAGGGCATGGATTTGCTCCGGCTGTTCTGACCGTATCAACCACAAAGGATACTATCTCATCGACAGCTGCCGATGGGGTAAACATCTTCAGTCTGCTCATATTTTCGCTGCCAAATCCTTTCGGCGCAGCGGTTATCTTTATCCTGTCTCCATCTACTATCCTTGTATGTATGACGGCAGGTGTGTTGTCATTTGTGTTTCCTCGTCTTATGGGGTCCTTAACCACCGACAGTCTGAGAAGCCCGTCGAGATAACCTCTGCGTACACCCTCATTTACCGCATCCTCGAAATTGCCGTCAATATAGACCTCACGGCCCACCTCGGCAAAGATGACCGCCATGCCGGTATCCTGGCATACAGGGATATTCATCTCTCTTGCGGCATCCATATTCGCTGAGATGTCACCGAGTATGGATTTTCCTGTTTCATTTGTTTCATTATTCACACTCTCGTTTATGAGCTTTTCAAGGTCACAGGGCAGCACTCTGTTGGCATCTATGCATAGATTTCTTACTGTCTCTATTATCATATCGGTACTTACTGTTCTCATGATGTTTCCTTTCCTATATCAAAACAGAGCACTGCGAGTTTCTGCGGTGCTCTGAAATTTATCCTGTTTTAGTCTGACTGAGCGAAGCATCAGTTTCCGCCTATATTCACAAAAACCTTCTCGTCCTGCATGGCATAGCCGAGCTCATTTCTTGCATACTCTTCGGCATAAGCATCGGTAGTCTGCTCTCCGTTTGCAAGGTTATACTGCAGCTCTTCATTTTTCGCTGTCTGTTCAACTATCTGCTGCTCAATATTCTCAAGCTCCGCTTCCTTTGCGCTAATGCTTGCCCTCTGGCTGAGAAGCTGATAAGCTACTAAAACCATGACCACAACAATAAAAAGTCTGATAACAAACCAGAATAAACCGTGCTGCTCCCTTGATACTACTTTCCTCACTGTAAAATCTGCTCACCTTTCCGAGCCTGAAAATCGGGTACAATTACCCCTCTGCATAATTCCGTGGGTTAATTATATAGAAAAGATGAGCGGATATCAAGTAAAACAGAAAAAATATTTTGCAATTATTTTGCAAAAACACTCATTATCTTACATTTCTGCGTCTTCTTCTGTCTTGCGGTAATGTGACCTGCCTGGATATATCCAGATATCCTCCGGATTTCTTTACCTCATTAAACGCAAGAATCAGCAGCAAAATAACAGCTATCCAGAATATTCCCATAATAAAATCTCCTTTTCCCGGTTAATTTTCTCAGACATCCGTCATCATATGGCGAAAGCTTTCCATGACTTAATTATACACAATTGATGTGTCATAAAAATGCCTATGAAAATTTTTTCGGTAAAAGGAGATTAAACTTTTAACTGTTTATCAGTGCT
>R21__coassemble_1970_pt1 | contig 12679 bp, 12 predicted proteins | sample R21__metabat2_high_PE_066 | metagenome-assembled genome bin R21
TTTCTCTGGGGCTTATGTTTCGATTTTTTTGGGACATTTTCGAAAATGCTTGACATTAGTAGCAGGATGATTTTTCCTTGCCATATTCTTTAAAAGCCCCATCTAAGATAGAAACTTTATAGCTGTTTGTTGCATGATTTGTTTCCAATTCACCGTGTTTTAACGTGGCAAAGCCGTTTTCAATCAAAAAGTCTGCGCCGCCGTCCATGTCTGCAATTTTGCTCTGACTAAACGTTGCAAATCTTTGGTACATATCTGTATACACACTTTCCATATCAGGAATCCAGACTTCATCTTTCTCATAGTCATATATACTGTAGCAACTGCTGGATTCATTTGTTTGGTCTACACTAATGTAGAGATAATAGTCATTGTCCCAATTATTCGCTTTAGCGTAGCCTATCACCAGTTCCGAACATTCTCTTAAAATGGCTTTTCGCTCATCTGGAGTTTTCAAAAACCACTGATACATTAATTCATCATCTGATATTCCAACAACCAGTGATAACACAACCCTTGCATTATGGGAAACGTCCTCTTTTTCAAAATCGAGTACCCACATTTCTGTACCATCTGAGGTATGAAAGGTATATTTATCGAACTCATTCTCATAATAAGCTAAAAAAGACGATTTATAATCAGTATTTTTTGAAGTGCATCCCGAAAGGAAAACCATACTCAAACAGCAGAATAATATAAAGCATTGCATTATGTGTTTTCGCATTAAGCACTCATCCCTTTCTCACACAAATGTATTTCTACACCTCGTCAGGGGCAGATAATAATCATTTTCTTAATTATAGCACACAATTCCACTGATTTCAATATATCTGTTCTCCTTTAGTGGAGAGTACATAAGTACAATATTAGTGGAGAGGAGGTGCGGTTAAGTGAACTTTGGCGAAAAGCTAAAAATGTTACGCACTGGGCAGAAAATGACACAACAAGCGCTTGCCGATAGAATTGGTGTTGCTAAATCGGTTGTGTCCTACTATGAGTCTGGAGAACGTTATCCTTCATATGATGTACTTGTCAGGATTGCCCACATTTTTCATACAACTACTGACTATCTTTTGGACATGAAGCGGGAGCGGGTTATTGATGTATCTGGATTATCTGAGGATGACATTGCCGCTGTTACCTCCGTTGTTGAAGCGTTAAAGCGAAAAAAGTAAGGAACTCTTGTATGGTTAATAGACAGGAGTTCCTTTTCTGTTATTGTAAAGGAGAAAGATATGATTACTACAACAAAATATGCCATTTGCGTTCAAAAAGGGGGTATCGAATCGTAAATTATGATACCCCTGTATGCCCTTATTGTGGCGGAAGTCTGAAAGTAAAAGATTATAGGAAACGGAAAGTTATAGAACTATCCGGAACAGAAACAACATACTTCTTGCGTAGATTATACTGTCAGGACTGCAACAAATACCATGTGGAAGTTCCTGACTTTATTGCTGCCCACAAGCACTACAGCAAATCGGTCATTGATTCTGTTTTGGATGGTTCTTGTATTTCATGCCCGGCAGATAACAGTACAATTTTCCGCTGGCAGAAATAAACCCACCCATTTTGCATTTATATTATATTCTGCGTCTGCTATTCTTATGGTAATTCACGTTACATAGGAGAGTCCTGTCATGGCGGAAAAGACAAAGATTAAAGTATTAATTTCAATTATCATTGTGCTACTTTTGCTCATCGGAGCCGGTATATACATATTTCTAAACCACGGAACGGAAACGCCGCCAAATATTCAGCCAGACGAAAGGGCTGTTGAATATGACGGAGACAAAGCAACATACCATATGCCCAACGGACAAAAAGGAATCGCTATCCCTGGTATCGAATCCCTTGTGTTTCAGAAAGATGCTATTACCCAGAAAGTGAATTTTTTTAATCCCGATGGCAATGATTGTCTGTTTTTAATGACATTATTCGTGGATAACGATGAATACTGGCATAGCGGTTATTGCGCAGCGGGAACAGGTTATTATGATATTGAACTTAATAATTCGCTTGCAGAAGGCGATTATTCAGCTTGTCTCAATATACAATGTTTCCGTGAAGATGGAACTGCTCTCAATGGTGCAAATGTAGAATTTAATCTTTATGTACGATGATAGGAGGAATTTCTTAGTGAAGAAAATACTATGTTTTGCTCTTTCTGCAATTATGATGCTTTCCATGAGTATGACTGCATTTGCAGATGATGCAACTATTAGCGAGGGTGGCAGCGCACAGAGTACCGTTACCTACTCCGTAGATAGTCAATATATGGTGATTATTCCTGAAACAATAGACGCAACCGTGGGTGGCGATATTGCCTTTAAAGCATCCCTCATGAATCTTTTGGACGGGCAGCAGGTTAATGTATAATGTCCAACGCTTGCCGATGGTCAATATCTGAATCTGTATAATTCAAAGGGTGACAGCATAACGATGACATTCAATGGCATGAGAGGTGACGCTTGCGTAGCGTCGTTCCAGAATGGGGCTACTACTTCTGATTTCACGGTATCACCAAATGTTTCAGCGGACATGGCAAAAGCCGGAGATTATTCGGGTACGCTTGAATTTACGGTGACAATTCAGCCTTTGGACACCTACTAATATAACACACAAGGGATTAAGGACGCTCCTACCAGCGATGGTGGAAGCGTCCTTTTGCAATTAAAATATTGATTTTATTTTCTCCACCACATCCGCCGTTCCAAACTTCGGAAGATATGAAATGCACGCTTGAAAATTTTCTGGGCGCATATTTGTCAACCTGCGGATATGTGTCCAGTTGAAGGGCTGACCTTCTCTGAGTATCTTCTTAGTCGCCCACATAATCTCTCTTGCCCAATACTCCTCCTGACTCTCCTCGTTCTCAATTATAAGAGCTTTGCACCGAGGTAGTAATTCTATTCTTTTTGAAGGAAGTGCTAATAGTCTTTCTATGGTCGAAACTGTTACCCTACGAGGACGAGTTATTTTGTCACCATGTAGTTGTGCAATCGTTTGTTCCACAAGCGGGAGCGTTGCTTTATCAACAGCATTCCAGTTCTTCGGCTTTGCTCCGGGTCTTTGCGGCTCTTTCGGTTGTTTGTGGTATGTACCATACCGCTTTTCTCCAATGGCTTTTATGGTATGATACGAGCCACCAAGTGTATCTGCAATTTGTTGATAGTTTAGCCCCTTTTCATGTAGTTCAAATATCCGCTCATCATAATTTTCTGTAATAGATTTCTCCGGTAAAACTGGATGGGTAAGTTCATCCGGCGCTATATTCAGAAACATTCCCATCAGACAGATTTCATAGAAATTTATTCTATCATCCGTCATGAGCTTTTGCATTTGCCACAGTTCTGAAAACCAGTTGTTTTGCAAGGATTTGTAGTAATCCACGAAATCAGTATGAAGCGCAGCGATATTCCGTTGCTGTCCTCTGGAAGAAAGATACTTCGTCCCCGCCATACGATAATGAAAATATTTTCCTATTGTCACATCTGAATCCATATCAATATCAGCACTGAATACCGATGCCATATACTCCGTAAGTGAGCATTCCAAGTCAATATCGCTGTACTGAATTTCTATACAATCTGAGATATTGGAATCAGCATCATAGAATACCGGACTTGTTTTTGCGCCCATAGCCATATCGCTGTCATATAAATAGCATTTATGAACAGGGCAAATATCAATGCCGGTCATCTGGTGTATTCTATGCCAATATGTTTCTCCATATAATTTCCGGTCATTCTTTGCGCATAATGGGCAATATCGCAAGTAACGCTGTTTGCCGTCCTTGCTTTTTGGAATTGCCAGTTGATTTTTATAACCAGCTTCCATAGAAGCCATAGTACAAAAAGCCTTCATGCGCCTTTCTTTTGGAAGAAAGCGCCCATAATAGGGGAACATGGTATGTTTCAGAATAATTTGCCCTATGGAACAGTTCTGAGTAATAACAGGAAACGCAGCGGAGGAAAACCGATTGAGAAATTCCACATCCGGTCTGTCGGTACTTCGTTCAAACAATTCCTTTGCAGCAAAAATATAAGCAATATGCCCAGACTTGATATAGTATCGTGCCAACTGGCTGTATAGCAATTCATCCGGGTATGGAGCGGGAAAATACGCTATCATAGTGCTACCTCCTCAATTGTAAAGGAATCCTTTAAGGCTGCAACAATATCTATGCCTTCACATTTTGAACGCATTGCCGCTTTTGCAATTAAAAATTGATTTTCAATTTCATCTCCGCACTCAATCGGTTGGATAGCATCTTTTTTCTTTGACAAAGCCGTTGTTTGGCTTTTGGAATTAATGTACGGTTGTAAGTAATCATGTAGCATTCCCATTCGATTATGATAAGCACTGTTCAGCAAATCTATATCTATTGCATCCTTGCCATTCATAATAGCGATTTCCTGTGCGTCATGAACCAATGATACCACGGCAGAGGTAATCCCTCCGCTATGCTCATAAAGCCATTCTGCGATGCCATCCGAGAGGCAACAAGATTGTGTGGTATATTGATAGGAAAACAAGGTCTGACAGAGCATTATAAAATAATCTCCATACGGCATCGAACCATATTTCAGCCCCAAAGAACGCCGTGCCAACTGCAACGCTTGCTGAAAAAAGACTGCACTTTCCGGTGTGCCAACCATAGCAATCGAAATTCCGCTGTTATTAATAAGTTGCGTGAGCATCCCCACAAGGCTCTTACCATTTCTACTGTTGCATACATTCTGAATCTCGTCCACGATGAGCATTCCCACATGGTTTAAAGCGACCTGACTGACAGAACCGATGAGCATATCCGTTGTGGCTCTGGCACGAACCGCATTTGCGTAATAATTGCTGTCGAGGACTTCATCCACTTTACGCAGTATTTCAAGCAGTAATCCCTTTACCGAGGAATCCCACGGGCATTGTACCGTGATACAGGGGATTATTTTTGTGTAGGGGTCTGTTATCTCAATAATACGGTTCTCTGTTATCAGGGCTATTGCACGGCTAATAGCAGAGCTTTTTCCAATACCGGAAGTTCCAATAATCGTGAAGCTGTCAGAACCGCCTATGATGGAATCATACTCCTGTTCATGAATCGCTTTGTGGTTCTCCTTCTGTTGTCGAATTGCTATTTTGGTATATTTCTTTTTCAAAGACCGCAGTAACGCCAGATACAGCTTGTTATAGATTTCAACGCTCATTTCAGAGGGAATGTAAATCTTATATAGGTCTGATAGAGCCATCAAACGAGTGGCGGCATTCTGATTACATATGTTGGAATCATATTCTGGCAAGATTGTCATAGCGTCCACAAGTGCTTTTCCCGTTTTCATTTCAGGAAGATAGGCAGTCATATCAATCATTCGTTGCACCAGCTTTCATATAGTCTGTGTGGCGGTTTGCACGTTCTCTCTGTCGGGTACGGCGGATAGCGCCCATACGCACATCACACTTTTTTGTAGCATTTTCCGCTATGGTTTGGATATGTCCGGCAAGGTCAATTTTGGCTTGAATGTTATCTGCGGCAGCAGAAGCTATCAATTCAGTTTGTCCCTGCTGTATCGCTCTTACTGCATCCAATGATTTTCCCTGGAAACGGGATTCTATCAAAGAGAATTCTACATACTGCCCATTCTCAATGAGCCATACGAAAGAGGCATTCTCTGGATTATAGGCACATACACAGGCGCCGCCCTTCAAATACCGTTCTGTATATCCCTCACAGTGATAACGTAGCTTGTTTACGCTCAATCCCTTACGGCTGAAGCGTCCGTTTGTACGGGGCAGCAGGGTTAGAATGAGTTGATTATAATCTGCCTGTATCAGCGTAGCACCAGCTTGTGTCCGTCCCCAATTCCAGATTTCACTTGCATAAGGTTTTACGCCTTCAGCAATCATCTTTTCTGTGTACGGGAAAGCATCAATTATGCGCTGACTGTTATAGTGAATGAGGCATCTTAAAATAATTATTTCAAAATCTCTTATTGTAAGGCAAGCATCTTTTCTGTAATCATGCACTCCCCGTTCCTGATAATCAGGCTCTATCACGCCTTTTCCTTTCAGATGTGGCTTGAAAAGTCCCTGCACAACATCGAAGAATTTTTCTACTGCGCCTTTCAGCTCTGGGCGATAAGCAGGAAGATTGATGATTGTAATTCCCAATTCCGCAATCTGTTCAAAGTTCTCTGACTTATATTCGCTTCCCATATCTGTAACCAATATCCCTGGAAGTACACCGCTGCAAGCCCATTTATCAGGCTCTAAGCGAATTCCAAATTGGCTGCATAATTGAATCTTATCGGCTAATACGTTGCTCATAAGCCCTCTGAGGCTGTACACGCCACCCTCCCACGATAAAGAATACCCACAGCATAATCCGCTATAAGCATCCACACAAGCTGTCAAAATCGGTCTGCCCACAAGATTTCCCGCATCGTCCACAAGGTAAATATCACATATGGTCGAATCAAGCATTGCCGTTCCAACAGCAGGTGCAAAAGATTGAATCCCGTCCCCGATGAGCGGTCTGTTGTTCCGCTGATAGTTTTTCAAGCCGTCACGAGAAATGTAATAGGTCTGCATTTTCTTGTGTTTCCGATAAAAATAGCGGAATTGGTTCATAGTGGGATAGTCCGACAGCAGCACCCCGGCGCTGTCACAGTATTTTTCCTTCAGCATCATGGTATAGGCAGTTTGCAGGCTATTCTTTTTCTGACTATAAAAATACTTGTTCAATGCCCAGCGGATATTTTTCTCATTCTCCGTCAAAGGGCGCTCATAGCTGCATTTTTTGGGAGCAAGTACAGATATATTCTGATAGACCAGATACAGGCAGAGGTTGTTCCGAATGGTCTGTTTGCTCACATGAAATAGCTCTGCAACTCTGCCAATCATGTTGCATCGTTCTGTATTATCTCCCACAAAAGGAAGTACACCGGCAATCATGTTATAATGCTCATAAGCATAGCGCCGACTGTCTGCATCTAATTCTTCCAACGGGAGAGGGGATATATTCGTAGTGGCAGTCAAATCCTCCTCTGAACAAGAGATATAGCCGGTACAATCACACCATTTTGGCATCGTCCGCTTCACACAGTCAATTATCAATGCCGTGCCATTCTGAACCTGCAACACTCTGTAAATGCTGTTTTCATCCTGTAAAAAATCATTTTTCTGCATCAACTACTAACCCCCAATCTGTTACGCCACGCTTTAACCAGTAGACCCTTGAAGCATCCAGCAGCTTTGCCGTTTTTGGTTTTGACAGCAGTTTCCGATAAACACATTCCCGCACCATCAAATCATTATCTGATTTCACACAGAGAAAATCCGTTGTGTATTCTCCAAGCTCTGACCCATCGAGCGGAGTATTGCAGCGAATTTCTTTTATTTCAGGATTATTCTGCAATACATCCAGATAGGAAAGCTGGATTTCATCATAGGTACGGCAAATATCCTTTGATTTACTGATAGATTTCTTGACACATCTGCCTTTGTAGTTCTTTTTTCGCATATGCTTCAACCTTTCTGATTCTGTCAATCAGGACTCCCAAAAACTTCATCAAAACTGGGAAAACCTTTCCCCAAAATAGAATCACCTCCCAAAAATCAAATTGAAGTCTTTGAAATGTTCCCGCATATCCGATTTTCCTTGAATCTAAGCCGTTTTTACGCAGAGAATGTTTTCCCAAAAATGAGGATTTGTTTTTTCTCTATGTTCCGGGGCAAAGCTCCTTTTAACCAAAGGGGCAAAAATCACTTTCCCGGCAGCACTCAGCTCATCAACAATAAAATCGGAATTTTATTGATAAAATCTCTTGATTTTTCAAGGTTTTCTGCGATTCTGGACGTAAAAAATGACCTTAAAGGAATTGCTCCTTCAAGGTCATTCGAGAATATCAAATTTTACCGATGGTTAAAAATCAGTGTTGCCCAAAAACATCACAATTTATTCCCACTCGACAGTTCCCGGAGGCTTTGATGTAATGTCGTAGACAATGCGGTTTACGCCGTCTACCTCGTTGGTAATCCTGTTGGATACAGTCGCAAGTATGTCAAAAGGAATACGGGCCCAGTCTGCGGTCATGAAATCGTCTGTCGTGACTGCCCTGATGGCGATGACATTCTCATAGGTTCTGTGGTCACCCATGACTCCGACAGACCTTGAGCCTGTGAATACGCAGAAGAACTGTGAGAGATTCTTCTCGTAGCCGTTCTTTGCCATCTCATCACGCAGCACCCAGTCAGCGTTCTGAAGTATCCTAACCTTCTCGGCTGTTATCTCTCCGATGATGCGTACTCCGAGTCCCGGTCCCGGGAAGGGCTGACGCCAGACAAGCTCAGACGGAATGCCGAGCTTCTCGCCTACTGCTCTTACCTCATCCTTGAAGAGGTCTCTCAGCGGCTCTATCACCCCGAGAAATTCGACATCGGAAGGAATGCCCACCATGTTGTGATGAGTCTTGATGACGGAAGATCCGGACTTGCTGCCGCTTGCGCCCTTTCCGCTCTCTATCCTGTCGGGATAAATCGAGCCCTGCGCAAAGAATGCGTCGCCATTTGAGCGGGCTCTTATCTCATCCCAGAATACATTATAGAACTCTGTTCCGATTATCTTTCTCTTCTGCTCGGGATCCACTACTCCGGCAAGCTTCTCCATGAAGACATCGCCGCAGTTTACCCTGACGAAATTCATGTCGAAGAGCTTTGTGAAGGTCTCCTCAACGAAGTCCCCCTCGTCCTTCCTCATAAGTCCCTGGTCAACAAAGACACAGGTGAGCTGCTTTCCGACAGCGCGGCTGAGAAGTCCCGCCGCAACGGATGAGTCGACTCCGCCGGAAAGTCCGAGGATAACCTGATGGCTGCCTATCTTCTCACGAAGAGCCGCAACCGTGTCCTCTATGAACGAATCCATAACCCAGTCGCCCTTGCACTCGCAGACCTTATAAAGGAAGTTTTCGAGTATCCTATCTCCATATACGGAGTGGGTAACCTCGGGGTGGAACTGCACTGCGTAGAGCTTCTTCTCCGGCATCTCCATGGCTGCGCAGGGACAGTTGTCTGTCTTTGCGGTCACGGTAAATCCTTCGGGAGCCCTTGAGATGTAGTCGGTGTGGCTCATCCAGACAACACTCGTCTCAGGTACATCGGCGAAAATGAGACTCTCCGGCTTTGTGACAGTCACATCTATCTTGCCGTACTCTGACACAGGAGCTGTGGAAACCTCGCCGTCTGCCATCCATGACATGAGCTGGCATCCATAGCATATGCCGAGTATAGGAAGTCCCAGCTCGAGAATCTCGGGCGTATAGTGCGGTGACTCCATGTCAAACACGGAGTTTGGACCGCCGGTGAATATTATGCCCTTGTATCCGGATTTCTTTATCTCTTCGATTGGCGTGGTGAATGGTAATATCTCGGCGTAGATGTGATGATCTCTCACTCGCCTTGCGATAAGCTGATTGTACTGACCGCCAAAATCAAGCACAAGGATCTTTTCGTTTATCTTTGCCATAATCTGCCCTTTATCTGTAAATGATGTCGGATCTTGAAGGTCCGTTGGATACCATGCCGATCCTTGAATCTATAGCCTTCTCAATGAACTCAACATACTTTCTTGCGTTCTCGGGGAGATCCTCATAGTTCTTTATGCCGCGGATGTCGCACTTCCAGCCGGGAAGCGTTGTGAACACGCCCTTTGCCCTGTCAAGCTTTGCAGGTACCGGGAATGTCGTTGTGACCTCTCCGTCTATCTCATAGCCTGTGCAGACCTTTATCTCATCCATGTAGCTGAGAACATCAAGACATGTGAGGCACACATTTGTTGCGCCCTGAACCATGCAGCCGTACTTTGTGGCTACTGCGTCAAACCAGCCGACTCTTCTCGGACGGCCTGTAGTTGCGCCGAACTCGCCCTTGTCACCGCCGCGGCGTCTGAGCTCATCGCCCTCCTCGCCGAGAAGCTCACTTACGAACGGCTCTGTCGGTGCGCCAACGCATGACGAATATGCCTTTGTCACGCAGATAACCTCCTTGATTGCTGTAGGAGGGATAGCTGCGCCGACTGTTCCGAAGCCTGCGAGAGTATGTGATGATGTTGTCATCGGGCAGATTCCGAAGGTCGGGTCCTTCATTGAGCCGAGCTGACCCTCGAGGAGTATTGTCTTGCCGGCCTTGAGAGCTTCGTTCACAAATGTGATGGCATCACCGACATATGGTCTTATCATCTCTCTGTACTCGAGAAGCTCATTGTAAAGAGCGTCAAAGTCAAGGGCAGGCTTGTGGTAGAGGTGCTCAAAGAGGATGTTCTTCATCTCGACAGCGGCCTTAAGTCTTGTCCTGAGTCTCTCCTCCTCAAAGAGGTCTGCGACCATGATGCCTGTCTTTGCGTATGTATCGGAATAGAACGGAGCTATGCCGGACTTTGTGGAGCCGAAAGCACGGCCCGCAAGTCTCTCCTCCTCGTAGCCATCCTGAAGCACATGATACGGCATGAGTATCTGAGCTCTCTCGGAGATGAGGAGGTTCGGCATAGGCACTCCACGGCTCTTTATGTCATCAAGCTCATGGCAGAGCTTCTTTATGTCAAGGGCAACGCCGTTTCCTATGATGTTTGTGATATGTGGGTAAAAGCTTCCGGACGGAAGTATATGGAGTGCAAAACGACCGTAATCGTTGATTATCGTGTGACCTGCATTTGCGCCGCCCTGGAAACGGATGACCACATCACTTGTCTCGGCGAGAAGGTCGGTTACCTTTCCCTTGCCTTCATCACCCCAGTTGGCGCCTACTATTGCTTTAACCGGCATTTTATCAGTTCCTTCCTTTTTGTATATTTTATCAGACGTTTATCTCTGCTGTTTCCTTTGGAATATCATCGTACTCATCAAGCCATGGTCTTACAACATCCTTGAGGAAATCCTCTGTCTGCTGAGGCGCACGGCCGACATACTTCCCGGGCTTCAGTATTCCCTGAAGGTCTTCGAGGGTTACGCCGAATATCGGGTCTGCGGCTATTCTCTCGAGGAGGTCGTTCTTTCCGCCCTCTTCCTTGACCACCTTTGAGGCTGCCATGGAATGGACTCTGATGTGCTCATGCAGCTCCTGACGGTTGCCGCCTCTCTTGACAGCGTCCATCATGATGTTCTCTGTAGCCATGAACGGAAGCTCTGCCATGAGTCTTGACTCTATGACCTTCGGATAGACAACGAGACCGTCAGCAACATTCATGTAGAGGTTGAGTATTGCATCTGCCGCAAGGAATCCCTCCGGGACGGAAAGTCTCTTGTTTGCGGAGTCATCGAGGGTTCTCTCGAACCACTGAACAGCCGTTGTGATAGCCGGGTTAAGAGCATCGACCATGAGATATCTTGAGAGAGAAGCTATTCTCTCGCTTCTCATCGGGTTTCTCTTGTATGCCATTGCGGAAGAGCCTATCTGATTCTTCTCAAACGGCTCCTCAACCTCCTTCAGGTGCTGGAGAAGACGGATATCGTTGGAGAACTTGGTAGCGCTCTGTGCGATTCCGGAGAGGACTGAGATCATCTGATAGTCGAGCTTTCTCGAATATGTCTGTCCGGAAACGGCGAAGCAGTCATCATAGCCCATCTTCTTTGCTATGAGCTTATCGACCATCTTTGCCTTCTCGTGATCGCCCTCGAAGAGCTCAAGGAATGATGCCTGTGTTCCGGTAGTTCCCTTGGAGCCGAGAAGCTTTGCCTTTGAAATCTGGTACTCGACATTCTCGAGGTCCATGAGGAGCTCCTGAATCCAGAGTGTTGCCCTCTTGCCGACTGTGGTCGGCTGGGCAGGCTGGAAGTGAGTGAACGCGAGTGTAGGGAGGTCCTTATACTTCTCAGCAAAATCAGCAAGTACACGAATGACTCCGACAAGCTTTCTTCTGATTATCTTCATTGCCTCGGTCATGATGATGATATCTGTGTTGTCACCGACATAGCATGAGGTTGCTCCGAGGTGGATGATTCCTGCAGCCTTAGGACACTGCTGACCGAAAGCGTAAACATGGCTCATTACATCGTGACGGACAAGCTTCTCCCTTGCCTCTGCCACTTCGTAGTTTATATCATCGGCATGGGCCTTCATCTCGGCTATCTGCTCATCTGTGATGTTGAGTCCGAGCTCCTGCTCAGCCTCAGCGAGGGCTATCCAGAGTTTTCTCCATGTTCTGAACTTCATGTCAGGGGAGAAAAGATATTTCATTTCCTTGTCAGCATATCTTGAGGATAATGGCGACTCATAAGTATCTCTTGCCAAAATTATCAACCTTTCCTTGTAAAAATATAAAAGGAGTCCCGGGAACAATCCGAAACTCCGTCACCGCCTTTGTTAAAAGATTTCTTAGCGCATTGCACAATAAGACTTTTAAATTATAGATTTATTGCTCCCTCTTGTCAAGAAAATTAGCATAAAGATTGGCAAATCATGCTTCTATCCCCTGCGCTGCAGTCCGCATTTCCATTGAATTTAAGGCTTTCCGGACAACCTCTGAATTTTCGGATAGCAGCCGCCGCTTGCCTGCTGATATAAAAATTACCGGCGCAGCAGAGCCACGCCGGTAAAGAAGATTTATCAGTATTTAAGTGTCTGATTGCCGTGACCGTTCTCGTACTGAGCGGATGTCTCGGCATCTACCGGATGAGGATACTTTCTCATG
>R21__coassemble_2068_pt1 | contig 12225 bp, 12 predicted proteins | sample R21__metabat2_high_PE_066 | metagenome-assembled genome bin R21
TCTCTGGGGCTTATGTTTCGATTTTTTTGGGACATTTTCGAAAATGCTTGACACAAAAATAAGGGGCTCAGAAAGCCGAACCCCTTATTATCATGATTTTATTAAGATTTATTACTTCTTCTTTGTTCCCGGAACAGCCTCTCCGAGCCAGATTGTCTTCTGATAGTCATTTATGGATCTGTCAGCTGCAAAGAAGCCTGCGTTGGCGATATTTACGAGTGACATGCTGTTCCACTTCTTCTGATCCTTGTAGACCTCAAGTGAATGTCTGTGAGCATTTGCATAGCTGTCGAAATCAGCAAGAGCCATATACTGGTCAACATTCATGAGAGCGTTATAGAGGTCCTTGAAGTTTGTTCCGTTATAACCACGGCTTATCTCATCAAGAGCATTTTTGATAACCATGTTATGCTCATAGTGATAGCGGGGCTTGTAAACATTCTGCTTGAGATGCTCGACCTGGTCTGTTGTCATTCCGAAGAGGAACATATTGTCATCGCCGACAAAGTCATGAATCTCAACATTGGCTCCGTCAAGAGTGCCGAGGGTAATAGCACCGTTTATCATGAACTTCATGTTGGAAGTACCTGAAGCCTCTGTGCCGGCGAGAGAAATCTGCTCACTTATCTCGGCAGCAGGTATGAGGGTCTCTGCCCATGACACGCTGTAGTTCTCAACGAAGACAATCTTCAGCTTCTGATTTACTCTCGGGTCATTGTTTATCTGATTTGCAAGAGAAACTATAAACTGGATTATCTGCTTTGCGAAGTAGTAACCCGGAGCGGCCTTTGCGCCGAAGAAGAATGTCTGCGGCTGAATATCTGCATTCGGGTTATCTCTGAGCCACTGGTAGAGTGTGAGGATGTGGAGAGCATTGAGATGCTGTCTCTTATACTCATGAAGTCTCTTTACCTGAACATCAAAGAGGGAGTCAGGAGAAACAACATCACCCTGTGTCTTCTTGAGATATGCAGCAAGCTTTACCTTGTTGTTATACTTAATCTTCTGAAGCTCCGAAAGAACTGCTTCGTCATCCTTATATTTGAGAAGGTCCTTGAGCGCAAACGAATCATAGATGTAATCCTTGCCGATAAGTCCTGTAATAAGCTTTGCAAGCTCAGGGTTGGACTGATTGAGCCATCTTCTGTGAGCGATACCGTTTGTGACATTCTTGAACTTATATGGCATCTCTGTATAGAAATCATTGAATGTCATATCCTTGAGTATCTGACTGTGGATAGCAGCAACACCGTTTACGCTGTGGCATGCGATACATGCAAGGTTGGCCATCTTGACATAGCCGTTGCAGATAGGAGCCATTCTGAAAATCTTGGCATCATCAACGCCCATATCTCTCATGGTCATCCAGAAGCGTCTGTTTATCTCCTCTACTATCTGGTATATTCTCGGCATTCTCATTCTGAAGAGCTCTGCGTTCCAGGTTTCGAGTGCCTCAGGCATGACTGTATGGTTTGTATAAGCAAATGTTCTCTGAACGATATCCCATGCGTTGTCCCATGTATATCCACACTCATCGAGCATGATTCTCATCATCTCGGGGATTGCGAGGATAGGATGAGTATCATTAAGGTGAATTGCGGCAAGACTCGGGAGATCATCAAGGCTCGAATGTGTATAGAGATGTCTCTTGATGATATCCTGGATAGATGCAGAAACAAGGAAATACTGCTGATCGAGTCTTAAGGTCTTTCCTTCTATATGGTTATCCTCAGGATAGAGAACCTTTGTGATGGACTCTGCCATTGCGCTCTCTTCCATGGCCTTCATGTAGTCGCCGGAATTGAACTTGGACATATCGAAGCCGTTGGCAACTGCCTTCCAGATTCTGAGCACGCTTATTCCCTTGCCGTCGATTCCGGCAATATACATATCATAAGGAATAGCTGTGACTGTCTGATAGTCCTTATACTCGGTTGAATGATAATCCTGAGACCAGCTCTCCTCGACTCTTCCGCCGAAGTGAACTTCTACAGCATTCTCCTCTACCTTCTGGAGCCAGATCTTGCCGCCCGGAAGCCAGAAATCAGGGAGCTCTGTCTGCCAGCCGTCGACCAGCTTCTGCTTGAAGATACCATACTCATATCTGAGGGAGTATCCCATAGCCGGATAGCCCTGGCTTGCAAGACCGTCCATAAAGCAGGCTGCGAGTCTTCCGAGGCCGCCGTTTCCGAGGCCTGCATCAGGCTCCTGCTCATAGAGACTGTCGAGGCTTACGCCCATCTCCTTGAGAGCCTTGCGGAAAGTTTCCTCGAGGCCGAGGTTGAAGAGGTTATTCTTAAGGGATCTTCCGAGGAGGAACTCCATGCAGAGGTAATAAATCTGCTTGGTCTTTGCCTTCTCTGCCTTGTCGATGAATTCTGTTCTTCCGGTTGTCATCATATCACGGAGAATAAGTGCAACGGACTTATAGAACTCTTCATTGGAGGCATTTGTCTCTGATACACCGAAGCGGTAACGAAGCTTTTCCTGGATAGCTTCCTTTGCCTCAGCGATGGTCATTTTGTATTTCATTTAAAAACTCCTTAAAATAAGTTAATTGAAAGCTATTTTACTGATAGTGACACACAGTCGCTAAAACATCATACACTAAAATGAAAATAAAATCAACTGTAATATTTTTACAGGTTTTTTGCGAGCCGCTCAGTATTTTGTCTAATATGGCAATAATACGGCAGATGTTTAAGGGCCGAATGAAGGAGCAGCTGCACATAAATCTATCAAAGGTCAGATTTTACCGATATGCAAATATTGACATTGGGCTTCTTTTAATGTATTATACATCAAGATAGAGGCGCGGATATTATAAGTATGCATTCGTGGTTTCCGGACCGTCAAGTGAATGCTGAAAGGGATGTCTGCCGAAGGAGACATACCCGGAAGTATAGTCTGCCTGGTCATGCATGTCAATAACTGCATGACTGTCATCATATATGTGATGGAGTGCTATCGGACGGGTTACTGTGCCCTCTGAAACTGCAGCGAATTATGTATGGTGACCGGTTTTATACCGGTTTTTTTATTGAAAGGAAGGAAAGAAATTAAATGAAGACCTACAATGTTGGTATAATAGGATGCACTGGAATGGTTGGTCAGCGCTTTGCTCTGCTGCTCGAAAATCATCCGTGGTTCAAGGTTACAGCTCTTGCGGCAAGCGCACGCTCTGCCGGCAAGACCTACAAAGAGGTTGTCGCACCGAGATGGAAGATGACAAAGCCGATTCCTGAGAATATGGCTGACATGATAGTAGAGGATGCTACTGCGGACATTGAAAGCATAGTTTCAAAGGTAGATTTTGTTTTCTGCGCAGTCGACATGAAAAAGGACGAGATAAGAGCTCTTGAGGAAAACTACGCAAAGCATGAGTGCCCTGTAGTTTCCAACAACAGCGCAAACCGCGGAGTTAATGATGTTCCGATGGTTGTTCCGGAAATAAACGCAGACCACATTGAGGTAATAAAGCATCAGAGGGAGAGACTCGGCACAAAGAAAGGCTTCATCGCCGTCAAGTCAAACTGCTCACTTCAGAGCTATGTTCCGGCCCTTCATCCGCTCATGGACCTCGGTGTAAGCAAGGTTCTTGCCTGCACATATCAGGCAATATCAGGCGCAGGTAAGACATTTGAGACTTTCCCCGAGATAGTAGACAATGTTATACCTTATATAGGCGGCGAAGAGGAAAAGAGTGAGCAGGAGCCGATGAAGCTCTGGGGTAAAATTGAGGACGGCGTCATTGTTAATGCCACAAAGCCTGCAATTACAAGCCAGTGTCTCAGAGTTCCTGTATCGGACGGACACACTGCAGCAGTATTCATGAGCCTTGACACAAAGGTCACAAAAGAAGAAATCATAAAGAGATGGGAATCCTTCTCCGGCCCTGCCCAGGAGCTCAATCTCCCGAGCGCACCTAAGCAGTTCCTCCACTACTTTACCGAGGACAACAGGCCTCAGGCTAAGCTTGACAGGGAGCTTGAGAACGGAATGGCTGTTTCGATAGGAAGGCTCAGAGAAGACAGCCAGTATGACTGGAAGTTTGTCTGCCTCTCCCACAACACACTGAGAGGAGCTGCAGGCGGTGGAGTTCTCCTTGCAGAGCTTCTTGCAGTCAAGGGATATTTTGATTAATTTAACGAATCGGGAATAGTATTATGAAAAAAACAGTTTTTGAAGGTTCCGGCGTTGCTCTCATTACACCGTTTGACAAAGACAACAAGGTTAATTACTCAGAGCTTGAGCGGCTCATTGAATTTCAGATTGAAAACGGCACCGACTGCATAATCTCCTGCGGTACTACAGGAGAGGGAGCTACCCTCTCCACCGAGGAGCATGTGGATGTCGCAAGGTTCACAATTGACAAGGTTAACGGCAGAATACCCGTTATAGTGAGCACAGGAAGCAATGACACATCTTATGCGGTCGAGCTTTCCAAAGAAGCTGAGAACATCGGAGCTGACGGACTTCTGCTTGTAACTCCTTACTACAACAAGACAAGCCAGAAGGGACTCATCGAGAGCTACACTTACATTGCTGACCGGGTAAATATCCCCTGTATCCTTTATAATGTACCGTCAAGGACAGGTGTCAACATTCAGCCTGCCACCTACAAGGAGCTTTCAAAACATCCGAACATAGTTGCCACCAAGGAAGCAAACGGAAGCATGTCCTCCGTTATGGAGACACTTAATCTGTGCGGCGATGATCTTGCGATATACTCCGGTGAAGATTTTCTTACCTACTCGATAATGTCGATGGGCGGCAAGGGTGTCATCTCAGTCTTTGCAAATCTCCTGCCGAAGCAGCTGCATGAGCTCTGCGGCGCATGCCTTTACGGTGACTATGACAAGGCAAGACGCATGAATCTCGAATACTATGAGCTTATGCAGGGATTCTTCATGGATGTGAATCCGATTCCGATAAAAGAAGCCATGAATATGGCAGGATATAATGTAGGAAAATGCCGTCTTCCTCTCACCGACATGACTGATGAAGGTCACAGGAAGCTTGAGGCAATGCTCAGAAAATACAAGCTTATTTAACAGGAGCTTTTCAACATGACAAATATTTTACTTTCCGGTTGTTCCGGATATATGGGCAGAGTCATCACGGCTCTTGTCGCAAAAAGAGATGACTGCAGGATAGCAGCGGGTCTCGACCCTGTCTGCTCCGGAAATTCCGGATATCCTGTATATTCAGATGTTTCAGAGATAAAAGAGGACATAGATGTGATTATCGACTTCTCACATGTCTCTGCTCTCCCCTCACTTCTCTCATATGCGGATAGAAATCCCGGCTGCGCTCTCGTGCTCTGCACTACCGGTTACACACCTGAGCAGGTGACAGAGATAAAGGCACAGGCTGAGAAGTCACCTGTTTTCTACTCAAGGAATATGTCTCTCGGAATCAATCTTCTCATTGAACTCTCAAAAAAGGCAAGAGCTGTTCTCGGTGATGATTTTGATGTTGAGATTGTTGAAAAGCATCACAACCGCAAGATTGACGCTCCGAGCGGCACTGCTCTCATGATAGCAGATGCCATATCATCTGTTTCCGAAACTGACATGGCCTACACCTATGACAGACAGTCGGTCAGGAAAAAGAGAGAAAAGAGCGAAATAGGCATTTCTTCCGTAAGAGGCGGAACCATCGTCGGTGAGCATGAGGTTATTTTCGCAGGAAACAATGAGCTGCTCACAATCTCACACTCAGCTCAGTCGAGAGATCTTTTCGCATCCGGCGCTGTGAATGCAGCTGTATACATGAACGGAAAGGGTCCCGGACTTTATGACATGTCCGACCTCTTAAAGTAAGGAGAATTTAAAATGAACACAACTGTTGTAAGCACACTTCATGGTGTTACTCTTGTCACCCTTCAGAGTTCTCCGGCAAATGTTACTTTTGTTTCTGATGTTTTTGAGAAGATTGCAGCTAAGAATATCAATATAGGCATGATCTCTATGGCGCCGACACACGGACCGGTCACTTCCCTTTCGTTCACGATTGACGATGATGACCTGGTATCCATGCTCACATTTACGGCTGAGCTGAAAAAAGAGATGGACATAAAGGCCATAATGAGCAGTGTTAATCACAAAATCTCGGTTCATGATGCAAACATGAAGAACACTCCAGGTGTGGCTTCAAAGCTTTTTACGGCTATCAGGAACACCGGAGCTGATCTCAGGCTCATAACAACCAGTGAGGTTGATATCTCACTCCTTGTCTCGGATGCTGATTATGACAATGTTTATGCTGAAATAAAAAAGGCTTTTAATGACTGATAAAAAAGGAAGCGGGCTTCTAAACCGCTTCCTTTTTTTGGTATTATTCGGATTTCTAAATCAGAAAATCTTCAGGACTTCATCCACTGATTTTCTCTGACGGAATGACGGCTCCTCATCTCTGTAACCTACGGCAATGACGGATACTATTATTTCATTATCCGGGATACTGAGTTCTTTCCTGAGGAGGTCAGCGTCCCTGAGACCCATGATAAGGGTATCAAGGCCCATGTCTCTTGCTTTAAGGACAAGATATGCATTCTGAAGGCCGAGGTCATAGGCACCCCACATATTGCCTGCCTCGTTGTCTGCCACTCCTGATGTAAAGCCTGCGGTATCCTTAACGAAGCTTGTGACTATAAGTGCTGCCCCTGAGCTGCTCTTCTGATTGAAAGATGGAAGGCTCTCTGCACGCAGGGCCTCAAGCTTTGTATCCGATATGACAGCATAGTATCTGCCTGTCTCTGAATTTTTCCATGTTGGAGCAAGAAGTGTACTGCCGATGAGCTCTTTAAGCTGTGATTCGGTGACCTTCTTTGAGCTGTATTTTCTTACGCTTCTTCTCTCTTCTGTAAGTTTAGTAAATTCCATATGACTTTACCTCCGGGGTTTTTCTATATTTTAGCAGAAATTTGTGAAATACACAATATTTTTTGATTTTGAATCTAACTTCTTGCAAGAGCTTCAATATTATAGTATTATTTTAATTGTTTTCAACAGGAAAGGCGAGCGAAATTTCTTATCATGCAAAACTCGCGGATAATTTAAAAAGGAAGAAAAAGTAATGATCTGTATAATAGATTATGGTGCCGGAAATATTGAATCGGTCAGAAAAGCTTTTGAATTTATCGGTGCTGACTGCGTGCTCTCAGACGACCCGGAAGTTCTTATGAGCGCGGATGCTGCGGTACTCCCGGGGGTTGGCTCCTTCGGTGATGCGATGGAAAACATCAGGGCAAAAAATCTTGAGAAACCGATAAAAGACTTTATAGAAAGCGGGAAACCGTTCCTCGGTATATGCCTCGGACTTCAGATACTCTTTGAGAGCAGTGAAGAATCTCCGGGTGTTGCAGGTCTTTCTGTACTTAAAGGAAAAATAGTAAGGATACCGAACAGAGAAGGACTCAAGATACCTCACATGGGATGGAACTCGCTTGATGTCAGGGAAAAGAGCGGGCTCTTCAGCGGTATCGAGGACAATCCTTATGTTTACTTCGTTCACTCATATTATCTCAGAGCGGAAGAGGATATCGTCACTTCTACTGCTGAATATGGTGTCAGGATACACGCTTCCTGTGCTAAGAATAATCTGATGGCCTGTCAGTTTCACCCTGAAAAAAGCGGAGAAACAGGTCTCAACATACTGAGAAATTTTGTAAAACTCATTGACAGAGGTAACTGAAATATGTATGCCAAGCGAATAATTCCCTGCCTTGACCTTAAGGACGGCAGAGTGGTAAAAGGAACAAACTTTGTAGGTCTAAGAGATGCCGGAGACCCTGTGGAGGCTGCAATAGAATACAACCGTCAGGGCGCTGATGAACTTGTTCTGCTCGACATCACTGCATCTTCTGATGCAAGAAATATAATGGTCGACATAGTGACGAGAGTCGCGCGCAGCATATTCATACCGTTTACAGTAGGCGGAGGAATCAGAACTGTTGATGACTTCACCGAGATACTCAGAGCAGGAGCTGACAAGGTTTCTGTAAATTCTGCGGCGCTCAAAAATCCATCGATAATCTCCGATGCGGCATACAAATTCGGAAGCCAGTGCGTAGTGGTTGCCATGGATGCCAAGAGGAAAGAAGACGGAAGATGGACCCTATACTTAAACGGCGGAAGAGTTGACACCGGAGTAGACGCGCTGGAATGGGCGCAGAAGGTTGAAAAGCTCGGAGCCGGTGAGATACTGCTGACGAGCATGGACTGTGACGGTGTCAAAAACGGATACGACCTTGAGCTGACAAAAACCATCTCCGAAGCTGTCGGTATTCCTGTCATCGCATCAGGCGGCGCAGGAAAAATGGAACACTTCAGGGATGCCTTTACCTATGGAAAGGCAGACGCGGTACTTGCCGCTTCCCTCTTCCACTTCAAGGAAATAACTATACCTGAACTTAAAAAATATCTTGAGGCAGAAGGAATTTCTGTAAGGAAGTAAAACAAGATGCTTAACAGAAAAAGAGCAGAAATCCCTGTTTTGTTAATACTATTCCTCACCTTTCTCGTTCTTCACGGCTGTCAGCACGTTTCTGCGGACACTTATGATACACTCAAGGAGCTGTCTGAGTGGGATGTGCCGGAAGTGAGTGAACTTGATCCTGACAGTGAGGGTGACGATCCTTATGTGCTTGTCAACAACAATGAGCCGTTCTTTGAACTGCCTGAATTAAGCGAATCGGGCGAATTTTACAGTGAACTCGATGAGCTTGGCAGATGCGGCTGCTGTGTTGCCAACATCGGTGAGGACCTGATGCCGACTGAGGAGCGGGGATCTATAGGAGCAGTAAAGCCGACAGGCTGGCAAACAGTGAAATATGACTTCATAGACGGCAAGTATCTTTACAACAGATGTCACTTGATAGGGTATCAGCTGACGGCTGAGAATGACAACGAAAAGAACCTGATAACCGGAACAAGATACCTGAATATCGAAGCCATGCTTCCATTTGAGAATATCGCAGCGGAGTACATAAAGAGAACGGGAAATCATGTACTGTACAGAGTTACTCCGGTTTATGAAGGTGACAATCTTGTTGCGACAGGAGTTCTCATAGAGGCAGAATCGGTTGAAGATAACGGTGAGTCAATGCTTATCAATATATTCTGCCGCAACATTCAGCCGGGTGTTATCATTGACTACAGTGACGGCTCAAACCGGGAAGATCCGGACTGGGAAAATTCTGAGAGTGAAGCAGAAGGTGATGTTCAGGAAGAGAGTACAGTATCCTCCGAGGTATCATCGGAATCAGCTTTTGTCCCTTCTGATGATACCGACTATATTCTCAACAAAAACTCCATGAAATTCCACTATCCCAACTGTGAAGCAGTTCAGAAAATGAGCGCAAAAAACAGAGCGGAATACAGCGGCAGCCGAGATGAACTGATAGAAGAAGGATATAAGCCCTGCGGAATGTGCAATCCGTAAGAAAAACGGCTGTCTTATGACAACCGTTTTTAGTTTCTTGTATTCTTCTTGTAACTCTTCCTGCCTATATTTGGATACGGAATAACGGTATGCTCAGGAAGTGAGAAGGCTTTTTCGCTTATTTCGTCCATAAGCAGGCCGGATATCCTTTCTCTTTCGCTTTCAATAGGAGCTTCAGGGTTAAACTCCACAGGAGCGCAGAAATAGACTGACTTGAATGCCGGGCAGATATACATCGGCACAAACTTCAGCTTTAGACCTGTTTTCCTGTAATACAGCTTTGCGACATCGATAAACCTGTTCTGAAATTCATAGACGATATTATTGTGTTCAATCTCCTGCTCAGGGAAAATGATTATACTTTTCTCCTCCTGCAGCTCTTTCACCGTGGATTTGAAGGTGGCAAGTATGCGCTGATCCCTGTAAACAGGTATTATTTTGGCACTCTTGAAAACAGTCGCAGCTATCGGTGCAAGCAGATACGAACAGACTCTGAAAAAGGGTTTTATCCACGCAGGCTTCTTGGACCAGAAATCCTGAAACGCATAATCCGGGAACTCATTTTTCTGAGTCATCTGACCCACGCACCAGGTTCTGCACTCGCCAGGCATATACAGCTCAGCGATTATCGGACCGTTCATCTGTGTATGATTACCGACAAAAACGCATGGTTCTTCAGGGATATTCTCGGAACCGTAAAATGCAGGCTTCCTGTAAAATAAATGGACAATACCTACAGCGGCTCTGTAGAGTATGCCTCTTTTCTTCTCTGACATTATGATAAATATTCCTTTACATTTGCTGAGGAGTATTATACCACTAAAAAGGATAAATTAAACTATAATTTGTAAATTTTGTTCTCATGAACAAAATTCAGACGGAGCGTGAAAATGACAAACTATATAATTGGAATAGCAGGAGGAACAGGATCGGGAAAGTCTACCTTCGCCGAGCGCCTCGTGAATGAATTCAGAAACAACATATCTGTTTTATACTTCGACAATTATTACAGGCGGCAGGATGCTCTGAGCGCTGAAGAGAGAAAAAATGTCAACTACGACCATCCCGATGCGCTGGAAAGCGAGCTTCTCGCAAAACATCTGAGAGAATTGAAAAGCGGAAGGAGCATCTCCTCCCCTCTCTATGATTTTACGATACACAACCGCTCTGAGAGAACTATAATGGTTGAACCTCGAAAGATAATACTCGTAGAAGGAATATTTGCTCTGCAGTACAGGGAAATCCTCGATATGCTCGACCTTAAGATTTATGTTGAAACCGATGCCGATGAACGAATTCTTCGCAGAGTCAGAAGAGACATAAGCGAGCGTGGGCGCAGCCTTGATGACATAATCAGTCAGTATTTGGGGACCGTGAAACCCATGCACTATCTCTTTGTGGAGCCGACAAAGGCAAATGCAGACATCATAATAAACGGCGGAATGAATGAGACCGCATTTAATGTGATATGCTGCAAGATAAGATCTGTGATATAAAAAATGCCGGCATGAAAACCGGCATTTTTTATCAGAATTTTGTTGGGCCTGAGGAAAGATATTTCTTTACCATGAGGGCTACCTTAAAGACAATGGCGTCTTCAAACTCCCTGAGGTCAAGGCCTGTGATCTTCTTAATCTTCTCAAGTCTGTAAACAAGGGTATTTCTGTGAACGAAAAGCTTTCTTGATGTCTCGGAAACATTAAGGTTATTCTCAAAGAATTTCTGTATTGTGAAGAGAGTTTCATGATCAAGAGACTCTATCGAACCGCGCTTGAAAACCTCCTTGAGGAAAATATCGCAGAGAGTTGTAGGCAGCTGATAGATGAGTCTTGCAATACCAAGGTTATCGTATCTCACAATGGTCTTATCTGTATCGAATACCTTTCCGACATCGAGGGCAACCTGAGCTTCCTTGAAGCTTCTTGCAAGGTCCTTGATATTGGTTACTACAGAACCGATACCAACATAACAATGGGTATAGAATTCACTTGAAAGGGTATCTATGATAGAGGCAGCAAGCTTATCGACATCCTTATTCTCTATATTAGGCTTAATCTCCTTAACGATGGCAATATCTGTCTCATTTATGCTGATGACAAAATCCTTCGACTTATCCGGGAAGAGATTCTGAAGCACATCGTAAACAGATATCTCACCCTTATTGATAAACTTGATGAGCATTACAACTCTTGAGACCTCATTGCTGAAATGAAGCTCTCTGCTCTTAAGGTAAATATCACCGGAAAGAATATTATCGAGGATGACATTCTTGATAAAGTTTCCTCTGTCATACTTCTCATCGTAGTACTGCTTAACACTTGCAAGTGATATTGCAAGCAGATTAACATATCTGACTGCCTCAGGATCTGTTCCTGAAACAAACACAGCATACTCAGGGCGCTGTGCATTTCCAAAAGATTTAATGGTTGAACCCGAAAGCGTAAAAACAGACATAGAGCTGAAGTCTTCCGAAGTAATACCGGCAAACACTTCGCCAATCCTGCTGAGTTCACTGCAGGCGATTATAACTGAACTTTCATCAACAATACCAATGGTCCTGTCTATTGAGTCCTTCATCTGGTGGACAATTCCCTGAAACAAACGATTTGACATACGCAGAAACCCCTTTACTGTAAATTCATTTATAATTTGTCAAAATTAACCATAACAATATACTACACAAGTTGAACAAAATTTGCAAGAGTTTTTTGTAAATTTTTTCGTTGAAATTTTCGAAAAAATAGTTATATTTATCTCAGGTAGAGCAAAGTGCATAAT
>R21__coassemble_2071_pt1 | contig 12221 bp, 17 predicted proteins | sample R21__metabat2_high_PE_066 | metagenome-assembled genome bin R21
TGGTGGTCAACTTTTTCGCTAGCAAGTGGTAAACTTTTTCATTGACATTTACATATGTTTCAGAGATAATACATCAATATTTGCCACACCATATTTCTGGCCTATTTGAATCATGTTTTCAAAATCGATTATATTGTCGTGATGTGCAACCCAGTTTATAACCGTTTTTATTCCGTAACCATTCAACAGGCTGAGGGCTTTAACAGCACAGTCGAACCCGTCTCTGCTAAGCTGATTGATTTCTCTCGACGATCCGTTTATTGAGATATGAATTGCGTCAAGGCCGGAATCTTTAAGCTGCACCAATATGTTATCTGTTAATCCATATCCTGAAGTTGACAAATAACATTCCATACTCTTGCTTTTAGCGTATTTCACAGCTTTTGCCAGATTCGGATACAACAGAGGATCTCCTCCGCTTAGCAGGATTCTTCTCACCCCTGCGTTGGCAGCATCATCCACAATTTTCATAAACAGCTGATACTCCATATCTTTCCCGATAGTTCTGTTCTGATAGCACTCAGGACACCTTAAGAAACATTTTTCTGTTAATTCTATATTGATTGAATATGGAGAAACTCTGCAATTCCTGCTTCTATCATATTCTGATAGCAGATTCATAATCATTTTTTCTGATTAAGCTGCTCTCGGATGAGATCTGCCAATGACTGAATCGTTACATCTTTCAATGACAAAATTCTTTCAGTGGGGATTGAAATTCTGAAAGTTTCCTCTATATCGCAGATAATCGATACAAACTCAATAGAATCGAGTTCGAGTTTTTCGCTTTTATCTTCAGGAATATAAAAAATACCGTTTCCTTCAAGTATCAGCTTCAGATAATCTTCCGTCTGCATCATTCTTTTCTCCCAAATTGAATCTATTTTTGCTCAATTTTAAACTCGACTGCATAAACTTTTCTGCCCTGACGGAGATAGTTTACTGAGAGTATGTCACCGGATTTATCATTTAAATCCTTTATCGATTTTACTAATATGTCTCTGTTAAAAAATCGAAAGTCATTATAATAATCTGCAGGGACATTAAATATGTTGTTTTTCAGATTCTCAATGGTTTCAACCCAGGTTGATTTACCTTTATTTTCATATATGTAATGGTAAAGCCGTTTTGTGTACTTGTTTTCTATATCAGGCATATTTATATGTCTGGTTACAGATTCTTTCATGACATTATTTTTTCCAAAATAAAGGTCACAGAAATCAGAATTAAATATCATGATAATGCTGTCTGGCAGGATTTCTATTTTCTCCACCAGATTTATCACTGACAGGCTGCTGTTACCAGTCATTATCTGTATTTTTTTCTCCAGCAAACTGTAAACAGTATTCAGGATATTTTCATGCTCAGAATCCTTTATATCAAATATGTCGCAGAAACTCCCGATTTCAATATCTACAGTATATTTTTTTCTTTTCAAGCAGAGACTTTTTGATATATATTTAATAAAGCTTTTTTCCGCAAAAGTCAGTGAATATTCATTGATTTTTATATTACTGACTATACTGCGGTCTTCGTTTGTGTATATTTCACAATATGTATTGTTTGTCATGCTGGTAGTTGTCATATTGCCCTCATTATAAGCATAAATGTGTGTAATGTCAATAGATATTACACACATTTAGCTTTTGACTGTCAATATTTATTTTAATGATTCCTGTAACTGCAAAAGCATACTAAAAGTAATACTTTTGATATGCTAAAGTATTACTTTTGATATATTAAAGTATTACTTTTTGTCTTTTACATATTCGCTGATGAGCATGTTTATAACGCTGTTGTTGGTCATTCCGAGAGCCTTATTGATGGATGAAAATTCAGCCCATGTGTCCGGGTAAACCTTTGCTGAAATAACCTTATCTTTTTTTGCCCCGGTATTTTTTTCGGGTGATTCATCTGTGTGTCCCGAATTTACGAGAGCCTGTCCGGCAGCCTTGAATCTGTTGTCTGCGCTCTTCCTTGGCATTATAGTATTCCCCTTTCAAAAAGTTCATCTGCCAGCTCTTCATATGCTGTATGAGCAGGGCTGTTTTTATGCAGCAGGTTTATTGTCTTGTGGCTTATTTCTGTCTCTTTCAGCTGTACAGTGGCCGGTATTATTGTGTTCAGGATGATATCCTTTGAGAAGTCTGCTGAATGGACATATTCCAGCAGCTCTTTTGAAAGATTGCTCCTCCTGCTGTAGTTGCCTATCAGCAGAGCTTCTATGTTGTCTTCTTTTCTGATTTCAGATGTTTCGTTGATTTGCTCCCTCTTTGCGTCCCACAGACCGCAGAACAGCTCAGCTCCTGATATACTGTTGGATGAAACATCCGTGCTGATTATTATCGAGTCTGCCGCATAGAACGCATTGATGTTAAATACGGACATGGATGGATTGGTATCAAGGAAAATATAGTCATATATCTCAAGTGCCTTTGAGTTTCGTGTGATGAAATTTTTGAGAATTTTTGTCCTTCCCTCAAGAATGGTTATGTCTTCCTCAACATTGAAGAGCAGTATGGATGAAGGTATTATGTCAAGATTATCAAGTCCTTCAATCGGATGGCGGATAATCACATCCTTTGCCCTGGGCTGTTCGGTGGCCCTGTACTTTGCGAATATATCCTTAACAGTCACAAAGCCTATGTCAGCTACATCCACACCGCAGTTTGCGGAAAGATTGCACTGAGGGTCAACATCAATGAGAAGCACTCTTTTGCCGCGGGAAGCTGTCACACCGGCAAGATTGAAAAGATTCATCGTCTTTCCGGCTCCTCCCTTCAGGGTTGCAAATGTTATTACTTTCGGCATGTCGTCTCCTTGTCAGGTATTACTTTTGATATATAAAAGTAATACTTTATATATGTAAAAGTATTACTTTTTAATAGTATAGGTTATCAATTAAAAAGTCAAGCATCGTTTTCAGATACTGATATTACTAAACTTACCTGTAAAGCTCAGAAATGTCTATCATCTGAAGGTTATTCCTTGGTTCACATTCAAATCCTGAAATTGAGAAAAAGGCATATTTGTAGCAATTAAGTCCTGTTGCTTCAACCTGACTGATTTCATGGTTGATTATATCTTCACTGATTGGGGATTTCCTGAATTTGACCTCATAAAAAGCATATCCCTTTTCATCTTCTGTTACTATATCAAATTCCCCATTAGTATGCTCTACTGGATTGTCATAATAATATTTACCGATTTTTTCAAATACAGGCTCGATTGCTCCATTCCTGTTCTGACGTATCAGGTATTGGCAGCATATTGATTCAAAGCGATGCGGGACATAATATTTTTCAAAGTCCTTTTCTATATATTTTTCATAGAAAATCTCAGGATCCATAATATTCATCTGAGACAGGTATCTGAATATATATCTGAAATAAAACAGTGAAAGATTATCTGAGATATAATAACCCGACCTCTTCCGATTGCCCTCGTCATTTATTGGAGATGTCTTAACCACTACCTCCATACGCATAAGTTTTTCAAGGACATCTACAAGTGTAGGGCCGCTGGATACATGCGACTGGGAAAGTATATCACTGTATTTTGAAAATCCTCTTGCAAGTGTTTCAAAGACTTCATTGGCGTTTGCGATTTTTGAAATCTCAGAGCTGAGATACATGGATACCTCATTAGCAAGTCTGGCATCAGGTGAGGCGATAAGTTCTATTATGTTATCTCTGACACTTTTTCGATCATCTATCAGCCGATTGTAGTAGGGAATCCCGCCAAAGACAGAATAAATTCGAACTTTATCTTCATTTGAAAATCCCGGATAAAATTCGGAAGATTCATAATAATCCATTTGCTGAAGATTCAAGGTGTAATCTACCCTCCCGAAAAGAGGATTTTCGTGTTCAAGTAAAGATCTCATTACATCCACATAGGATCCCAGTATTATAAGGCTCAGCTGAGATGTTTCCCTATATTTATCAACCAATGACTGGAGTATACTGTCCATCCCTCTTACAGAATCTCTGAGATAAGGATATTCGTCAAGAACAAGAATAATTTTTCCTTTTTCTGCAAACTCGAAAACATATTTCAGTGCGGACTCTATATCTGTGTATCCAAGCTTCGGGAGTCCAAGATTCTCCGAAATAACATCGCACAGACCTGATACATTGCTTTCTTGTGCTACCTGTTTGCATTCATAATATATACTGGATATGCTGTTCATCTTAAGAGCCTGTTTTACAAGTTCGCTTTTCCCAACACGGCGGCGTCCGTAGATCAGAGTAAATGTCAGGTTGTCTGAGGATATTGTTCTGTTAATTTTTTTTAGCTCTTTTTCTCTTCCAATGAATTTCATTTTACTCGGTTCCTTTCGACTCGGTCATAACCGAATAAAAATATCACATTTTTTTTGATAAGTAAAGATGGTATTGGCGATAGGTTAAAGAAAAATTTTGTTGTGTAAGCTAAAAGTATTACTTTTGGTGAAACTCTCACTCAGATTTCCAGTGAGTCATCCATTCCCGGGAGTACCCCGAAATCTTCAAGGTCACTGTAGTTTAGTAATGTACCGCTGCTATAAATGAGAAGCTGTTAAAATAAAGGAGAGACCGGTTAATGACTGCCGGTCTCTCTGCATTTGAGAATTTTTTAGTCATGTCTGGTGTCATCAGCATAGCATTCACAGAAACGCGCGGCAAATGAAGGCTCGAGTCCCTGAGAATAGAGATGGGAAACATCTCCAAGGCCGGACATTCTGAAGGATGCAATTCCGTCACGTCTTTCTTCAGAGTAGAATGTAGTGACTCCGGTTGGCGGAATGACGGTATTGTGCCACAGGATAAAGGGATTTACTCCTAGCAGATGGGATATAAGTACGCTGTTCATTCCAAAGTGTCCGAAGAAGGCAATTGTTTTATGATTTGATTCTCTGACACGATAAAGTTCTCCATTCCTTTCGTATCCATGGGATGCGAGAACTTTTTCAAACTCCTCAATGCATTTGTCATAGTGCTTCTTTATATCGGTTCCTCTGAAGATTTCGGAGTCAAGCCATGTATCTCTGCCGTAAAGGAGAGAATCGTTTTTCCATTTTTCAGGAAGAAAATCCCAGGCTATGCCTGAATCCTCACTGCGGTTTACAGGATGATTAAATTCACGCAGCCAGTCGCACATGATGGCTTCAGCTCCGTGAGCATTAAGGGTTGGCTCAGCTGTCCTTAAGGCCCTGCCCATGGTGGAGCAGTAAAATACATCTATATTTTCTTTTCCTAACTTTTCTCCGAGAGCCCTGGCTTCCTTAAATCCTGTTTCGGTAAGAGAGTCATGCTCGTAATCCGGATCTCCGTGTCTGATAAACAGAAGTCTCATAATAAAATCCTTTCAGCAGTTTGCCGGCTGTTCCTGATTGAATGGGAAAATAAAAATGCAGGAACGAGCAGGTGTGATATGAGTATAAATGCCAATAAAAAATCAAAATTCGTATTTTAAGATCTCGCAGTTTTTTATACCGAATGACGCGTACTCAGAATTCGAAAGATCATTGAAATAAGCATGAACTACTCTTGCTATTCCGTTGTGGGCAACGAGAATGTAAGTTTTGTCAGAATCTTTTTTCAGCTCATCAAGAAGATTGAATATCCTCTGAGCAAGCTGAAGAGTTGACTCACCTCCATCATGCTTTGTGGCAAAGAGCTCCTTGGCTGCCTTAAAATCAGCGGCTGTTCTCGGGGTGCCCTCCCATTTTCCGAAGCGCTGCTCGGTAAGTCTCGGTTCTGTTCTCATGGGTATTCCCGTTATCTCCGAAATATGTTTCGCAGTATCAGCTGCCCTTATGAGAGGAGAATGAAGAATCTCGTCAGCCTTTATGCCGAGGCTGAGAATTTTTTCACCGGTTTCGATTGCCTGAAGATGGCCCTTCTCAGTAAGCGCAATGTCAGTGGCCCCGCATATCTTGTTTTCCACATTCCAGAATGTTTCGCCGTGCCTTACAAAGTAAACATATGACATATCAAATAATCCTCACACGATTAATTTCTTTTCAGCGTGATTATATCCCGACCGGAATTTTTATTCAACTGAATATTTTGATGAGCTTACAGCTGAAGCCGACAGATTAACCTGAATTAATGGCGATTGGCAGCGACACGAAAACCAGATACCGGGATAAAGATGAACTTCTGAAATACCGTAAAATCTCAGTGACAGACTGCGGATAAAATGAGCCTGATGAAGAATGCGGGATGAGTTTCTTCTGCTCTGCTTTGATTTGTGGACTATTGGAGCAAGATCCTCTATGTGCTGCGAAATGTAAAATTATGCCGGTTTTGGGGTGTGAAATATATGGAGCAAGATTCGCCTTGCATTGCGAGTCTGCTTGCCGGGGCACCCCGAACCCGATTTGCCGGCTCAATAAATTACGCAGTCTCTGATAAATCAGAGGAATAATTAAGCGCCCGGATCTTTCTGAATCCGGGCGCTGACTGGTGGTTTGCTTTAAGCCGCCTGAATGAAAAAGTATTCCTCATTCATTGCTTCGGCATCTATCATTCTCTGAATGAAGTCAAAGAGCTTTTCCTTTAAGCTTTTCTTTGCCATTTTTATTTCCCTCCGTTTTATATTTGTATTTTTGTTTGTTTCTTTTTGATGACACTATATTATCACTTCCGGCGTTGCAGAACTGTTGCAGCTGAGAATATTTCCATGATCTGCAAAAGTCGCAAGATTTCTGCACTCATTACTCGGCCGACAGGACAGTATACCTTGAAGCAAATAAAAAGACGGCAGAAAAATTCTCTCTGCCGTCTCAACTATATCTGTTCTGTTAAGAGCTTGTCGTCAGTCGCGCTGAATGTCGTTTGCGGTGGCCCACTTGTACTCGTTGGAATCAACAAAAGATACATAGTATGTTATATAACCATTATATTCTCTGACGGCCTCTACAATTGCTTTGCGTGTGAAGCAGTGAAGGCAGGTCCTGTAAACCTCAACCTCATCGCCCTCTTTGTAGAGAGCCTTGCCGGTCTTTCTCTCATATGAAATGTCTCCGTTATCTCCGCCTGTTACCTTTGTGAGCATTTCATTGGTCATCATTCTCATGCTGCTTTCCTCCGAGTTTCTTATCTCTGAATGCCGTTAGCTGTGACCCACTTGAACTTGTTGGAATCAAGGAAAACCACATAGTATGTTATGTAACCGTCGTATTCTCTGACAGCCTCTACAACCGCTCTGCGTGTGGTAATGTGAAGGTCAGTTCTGTAAACCTCAACCTGATCGCCTACCTTGTAGAGAGCTATGCCGTTTTTCCTCTCGTATGAAACGTCTCCGTTATCTCCGCCTGTTACCTTTGTGAGCATCTCGTTGTTCATTGCTTTTGTGTTTATCATTTTTCTTTTCTCCTTCAAATTTTTATATTTTATATGGTTTTTAGATTTGTCTGTATATTACTTACGCTCAAGATCATCTGCAGTGACCTGGCAGACATTCTTGTCATCGAACTCTACGATATATACATATCCGTAGGATCTCTTCTCAGAGATGATAACGGTTGCGTGGCGTGTGTGCCAGTGAAGTGAAGAGACAAAAACTTCAACGCTGTCGCCTACCATGTAGAAAGGAGCGTCATGCTTGAGCTCGAGTTCCTTGTCACCATTGTTGCCGCCTGCTACGAATGTAAGAGCCTCGTCGTTCATTGTCTCGATTGCGTTCATCATTTTGCTTTCCTCCGATTTTTATCTTTATATATTTTCTTTTGTTTCCCTTTGATGGCACTATAATACAACATGGAGCGTTGCAGAAGTGTTGTAGATTGATAAAAATATAACAAGGCCTGAAAAATTTTTGCAGCTGCCTGAATTCCGAGAAAAGTAATACTTTATATATACAAAAGTATTACTTATGCATATCAAAAGTATTACTTTCCCAAAATCTTAAAACGAAAGCCATGAATAAGCAGGAACTTTTTCCCATGCAGCAGGATGATTACAAGCGCCGGCTTCTAAGATGTCAGCCGCAGATGGGGTGATTGATGAGCTTAAGCAAAGAAAAATTCTGAGACTGAGGATCAGGCAGTGAGAATGGGCAGGAGACTAAAAACAGGGAACGGAAAGAATTCCGATCCCTGAATTTTTTATTTTATATTTGGCTCTTATCTGAATCTGCTGCAATCATACTCAAAGTCAGAGGCTTCATACCAGTCTCTGTTTCCTGCGATATTTCCGTCAAGAAACTCTACCAGGTACTTATAAGGCTTATCAAAGTCCTGGAACTTAAGCTTTACAATCTTTCCTCTGTTAGTGAAAATATGTAAAAAGTTGGTATAAACTTCAACTATATCTCCGGGATAATACATCGGGATACAGCTCCTTTTTTCGAAAGAGGAGTCGCCGTAATTGCCGCCTGTTACCTTTGTGAGCATCTCGTCGCGCATTGCCGTTGTGTTCATCATTTTGTTTTTCTCCTTCAAATTTTATATTTTATATAGATTTTAGATTTGTCTGTATATTATTTAAGATTACTTGTGCTTAGCAGCGCTCGAGGTCATCTGCAGTTACCTGGCTGACATTCTTGTCATCGTACTCTACGATGTAAAAATATCCGTAGGATCTCTTTTCTGATGAGATGACAACTGCATGAATTGTGTGCCAGTGTAGTGAAGAGACATAAACCTCAACGCTGTCGCCTACTCTGTAGAAAGGAGCATCATACTTGAGCTCGAGTTCCTTGTCACCATTGTTGCCGCCTGCTACGAATGTAAGAGCCTCGTCGTTCATTGCCTTGATTGCGTTCATCATTTTGTTTTCCTCTGATTTTTTATCTTTATATATTTTCTTTTGTTTCCCTTTGATGGCTCTATAATAAAGCACGGAGCGTTGCAGAAGTGTTGTAGATTGATAAAAATATAACAGGTCACAGAGAAGTTTTCCGCCTGTCTGAATTCTGAAAAGTAATACTTTATATATACAAAAGTAATACTTATGCATATCAAAAGTAATACTTTTGATATACCGGACTGATAAGGTATAAACTGCCGGACCGCACTTTTGAAATCCGCGGTGCGGCATAAGCGTTTGTGCGGCCGGAAGGTAAACAAAAATAAAAGCAGGGATCAGAATACTTTCCAATCCCTGCTTATCGATTTTCAGTTTTACACTTTTTAAGTTATTTTTTATGAGTTAATGTCATCAGCTGTGATCCAGAATGGCTCATTTGAGAATGTACCTGTTACCTTGTAGTGCCAGCAGTAGTATTCTAAACTGCCATTCTCATTGTAAACAGGACTGTATGTCTTGGCAACGATCTTGCAGACCTGGTAAAGGAAATGAAGTCCGGTTAAGTATACATAAACCTCATGACCTACAAGGTATTTTGAGTTGTAGGAGTTTGTGTCTTTTTTGGCATCGCCGTTGTCACCGCCTGTTACGAATGTAAGAGTCTCGTCGTTCATTGCCTTGATTGTGTTCATCATTTTGTTTTCCTCCGATTTTTGTCTTTATATATTTTTTTGTTTCCCTTTGATGGCTCTATAATACAGCATGGAGTGTTGCAGAAGTGTTGCAGATTGACAAAAATATAACAAGGTCTGAAAAATTTTTGCAGCTGCCTGAGTTCCGAAAAAAGTAATACTTTATACATACAAAAGTAATACTTATACATATCAAAAGTAGTACCTTATCAGAAAGTCAGAAAGTAAAATAAAACCAGAGATCGGAACACATACCATGATTGCACTATAATACAGTTCCGGTTGTTATAGGAAATGACATTCTAAACTCAACATGAACTAAAGAAAAAATGCTTTGACATATATATATGGGAGTAATGAAAAGATAATGGAATTTGAATGGGACGAACATAAAAATCAGAAACAACGATTCGTATCATATCCTCAAGAAAGGCCACCGCAAATGAAAAAGCAGGTTATGAAAGGAGCATAATAAGATAATGGATAAAAATGAAGAATTTCTGGAAAAAGAATTTGATTTCAGCAAGGCGGTTAAAAATCCGTATGCAAAAGCCTTAAAGAAAACTATTTCAATTAACTTGGATGAGAATATAATTGCGTATTTTAAAGATGAATCTGACAGTGTCGGTATCCCATATCAGACATTGATCAATATGTATCTAAAGGATTGCATGATAAACAGACATCATCTGAATATTGCCTGGAAATGACAGAAAAAGGGGTGCTCCCATTGTGAAGGAGTGCCCTTTATATTTTTCTGACAGGGAATGTCAATCTGTAAAAAAATGCCGAGACAACAGCCGCACCGTCTGCAATAGTGCGGGCTGATTAACTTTCAGAAAGGTGTCATATGTCACAATCGTTTTCCGGAATATATGCTATAATCTGCCTTGATGTACTGATATTGATTCCGGAGGACACTCAGAATGGAAAATGATATTCTTAAAGGGAAGAGTATTCCCAAGGCATATATAAGCTTCGCCATGCCTGTGGTATTCAGCATGGTGATAGCGCTTGTGTATAATCTTGCCGATACATATTTTATCGCACAGACCGGTGACACAAATCTTGTGGCCGGGGTATCGCTGTGCGCGCCGATAATAACACTGCTCATGGCTTTCGGAAATATTTACGGCCAGGGCGGAAGTTCAATGATAGCGAGGCTGATAGGCAGCAGGAAGAATGAAGAAGCATCCAGAATATCTGCATTCTGCTTCTATATTGCCGTGCTTACAGGAGTTGTCGTCGGAGCAATTCTCCTTATATTCAAATCTCCCGTACTCAGAATACTCGGTGCGGACGAAATTACATCAGAGTATGCTGGGCAGTACTACACAATACTTGCGCTGTCAGCTCCGTTTAATGTTCTGACATTTATTCATTCAAATGTTCTGCGTTCGGAAGGTCTGCAGGTGCAGTCAATGATCGGTACCATAGGCGGCTCTGTGCTGAATATGATACTTGACCCGATATTTATATCAGGATTCGGCTGGGGAGCAAGAGGAGCAGCCATAGCAACTGCTGCAGGATATGTTTTCAGCGATGTATATTTCATCTTTGTGGTCATTAAGAAGAGCCGCATAATAACAGTTAATCCAAAGCTTGTATCCATACCGGGACCGGATGTTTTCCAGATATTCGGAATAGGCATACCGGCAGCCATAACGAATGTGGCTCAGAGCATTGCCATGGTTCTCGTTAATCAGTTTCTTTATCCTTACGGAAATGACAGAATAGCCGCAATGGGAATAGCTATGAAGGTGTCCATGATAGTGATGCTGATTGTTACCGGCTTCTCCTTTGGCGGAGCGCCGCTTTACGGATTTTTCTATGGTTCCGGTGATATGGAAAAGCTTAAAAAGCTGATCAGATTTGCGCTTTCATTTCTGTGCTCGATTTCGGCTGCGCTTTCGGTGGTAATAATCATATTTGCAAAGCAGTTCATGGGAATCTTCATGGATACCGAAGAAATGATATCAATAGGAACCCCGATGATAAGGCTTCAGGTCATATGCATGGTGTTTATGGCAATTGTACAGGTGATACAGGTCATATTCCAGTCTACAGGAAAGATAGCCGGTTCTTTCATCCTTTCAATAAGCCGTCAGGGAGTTGTATTTTTTGCGGTACTGCTGATACTTTCCGCTGCCTTTGGTTATAACGGAGTGATAGCTTCCCAGGCGGCTGCCGATGCAGTGAGCGCAGTGCTTGCCGTGTTTCTGTACAGATATTATTTTGCAAAAAAGAGCTGACAAGTTTCGTCAGGGCTGTATTATAAGATAATACCGCAGTTTTGGAAGCGCATTTTCTCAAAAATTACAGCCTTGACAAAATCCGGCTTTGTAGTAGAATTACTGTGTCCGGAATATTGCTGTTGTAGCACAGTTGGTAGTGCAGCTGATTCGTAATCAGCAGGTCGTGGGTTCGAGTCCCGTCAGCAGCTCCATAGAAAAGAACCGATCCTTATTGTTTCAGGGTCGGTTCTTTTTTTAACCCTTTGCGGGCGGGAAAACTACGATTAAAATTGTGGATTGAAGCCTTCCCTTTCTTAATCCGTAATTGTGTCAAACAATGGGGAAGTGCTTCCTGCGCCTTTTGATTAAAGCAAGAAATGCGATATAATTGGAAAAAAATGGTGTATATATAAAGATAATTCCAAATAAAAGATAATTTTTGCTTTTATTTGGAATTTTATTCTTATTTATATCTCACTACCGGCAGTTTTTCAGGCAGCAAAAAAGCGGGACCAAGCACCGCCGATTGAAGAGATATTACTCAATTCCTTCTGTAC
>R21__coassemble_2124_pt1 | contig 11929 bp, 14 predicted proteins | sample R21__metabat2_high_PE_066 | metagenome-assembled genome bin R21
ATTATCCTGTTTGTAAAGTATAGTATTTGACACATAACATCAGTTTTGATAAAATGTATTGAGAGTTTTTCGGAAAGGATCCTGTACTATGGATAAGAAAACAATTTGGATAACCGGAGTAAACGGCAGCATCGGAAAAGTACTGTATGAACTCCTCGGTGCAAAAGATAAATACAACCTGATTGGTACCGACAAGAAAGTCAGCATCACAGACTTTGAAATTCTGAAGCAGAAGGCTTCAGAGATAAAGCCTGATGTGATAGTAAACTGTGCAGGTCTTACTGACCCTGAGTACTGTGAAGCTCACAAGGTAGAAGCCTACAGAATAAATGCGCTTGGCGCAAGAAATCTTGCGGAAACTGCGCTTGTATGCGGTGCAAAGTTCATTCATTTCTCTTCTGATGATGTATTCAGCGGTGAACGTGACAAACCAAAAAATGAGTTTGATCCAGCCTTCCCTGACACTGTATACGGAGCCAGCAAGAGAGCCGGAGAAATGATGGTCATGGAGCTTAATCCCAGAAACACTGTTATAAGAAGCTCATGGGTATATGGTATTGATGATGATTATTTCAACTTTGTCTGCAGCAGTGCCGAAAATGGAAAGGTAGTCAAGGCACCTATAGACAGAGTAAGCACTCCAACAAGCATAAAGCAGATTGCAGGTCTTATAGAAGCTGTGATAGAAAAGGATGCATATGGAATTATCCATGCAGCGAGCAAGGGAATGTGCAGCAGATACCATTATGCGACAACCATCCTCGAGCTCATGGGCTACAGCACAAGCTTTGCCGAGGCTGTTTTCTCGGGTGTCAACGGTGCGAGAACCTCAACTGTTCTCGAAGACATGATGCTTGAGATGACAGGCATTTACACTATGCCGGACTGGCTTGATGATCTGAAAAAATATATTGCCGCTAAAAAGGCCTGAGAAGCAATCAATTGACCGGGACAGCCAAAAATGATGTATCCTGTAAATATTTTTCTGACGGATACAGTTATAAATTTATCAAGTTAAAATCATCTAAAAAAATTTATTTTCATAAAAATTTTACCTAACAAACAGGAGGCTAAAATGCTGACAAAAACCAAAAAGGAATTCATTGAGTTCATGATGAGCGCTGATGTGCTCAGATTCGGAAACTTTGTTACAAAAAGCGGAAGAAACACTCCTTACTTTGTAAACACTGGAAATTACAAGACAGGTGAACAGATTGCAAAGCTCGGCTCGTTTTACGCTCAGCTTGTAAAGGAGACACTCGGAGAAGATTTTGATGCGATGTTCGGACCGGCATACAAGGGAATACCGCTTGCATGCTCCTGTGCAGCAGCTCTCTACAGAGATTACGGAATAAGCAAGCCTTATTTCTTCAACAGAAAAGAAGAAAAAGATCATGGTGAGGGCGGCTCGCTTGTAGGATACAAGCCGCAGTCAGGCGACAAGCTCATAATCATTGAGGATGTCATTACAGCGGGAACGGCTGTAAGAGAAGTCATGCCGATACTCAAGGGATGCGGTGATGTCAAGGTTGAGCACATGTTCATCTCTGTCAACCGCTGTGAGGTTGGCCATGTTCCCGGAAAGACTGCAATCATGGAGGTTCAGGAAGAGTACGGACTCAATGTACATGCTCTCGTCACAGTAGCTGACATCAAGGAGTATCTCATTGAGCAGGGCACCTATGACGATATTATGCCGCTCATGAACGAATATATGGAGAAATACTGCATTCTCTAATTTAACCGGAGGTAAATGAGATGAAAACAGCTCTCTTAGTAATGGCTGCCGGAATCGGAAGCAGATTCGGCGGAGGTATAAAGCAGCTCGCTGCTGTCGATTCATGCAATCACATTATCATGGATTACTCGATACATGATGCTATTGCAGCCGGCTTCAACAAGGTTATCTTTGTTATCAGGAAAGACATCGAGGCTGATTTTAAGGAGGCTATCGGAAACAGAATTGAAGCGATATGCGCTGCAAACAATGTTGAGGTTGCTTATGGCTTTCAGTCCCTTGAGAATGTTCCGGGTGAGGTTCCGGAGGGAAGGACCAAGCCATGGGGCACCGGTCAGGCTGTACTTGCTGCAAAGGACAGTATAGACTGCCCGTTCTGCGTTATAAACGCTGATGACTACTATGGCAAGGAAGCATTTGTCAAGATACATGATTATCTCGTATCTGGAGAAAAGGATTTCTGTATGGCAGGATTTATCCTCAGAAATACTCTCTCAGATAACGGTGGTGTCACAAGAGGAATCAGCAAGGTTGATGAGAATGGATACCTGACCGAAGTTGTAGAGACAAGCGATATCATGAAAACTCCGACAGGTGCTTCGGTAAACGGTAAAGAAATTGATGCTGACTCTTATGTTTCAATGAATTTCTGGGGACTCACACCTGAATTCATTCAGACACTCGATGATAACTTCAAGGTATTTTTCGAAAAGACAGTTCCTACAAATCCTTTAAAGGCTGAGTATCTCCTCCCTATCCTTATTGGTGATCTCCTCAAGGAAGGCAAAACAAGGGTCAAGGTGCTTGAGACAAAGGACAAATGGTTCGGAGTCACATATGCTGAAGACAAGCCTCTGGTTATTGAAAGCTTCGCAAAGCTGATAGCTGAGGGAATATACAAAGAAGATCTTTATTCTGACCTTGCATAACTAAGCTTAAAAAGCGGCGTACCGGTAAAATTCCGATACGCCGCTCATTTTATCTGTACTACTTATTTACCGAGAAATTCTTTTACTGTTTTCTCGATATTCTCGCTTGAAAGGCCATACTGCTTAAGAAGATCCACAGCCGGACCGGAGTGTCCGAACTCATCATAAACACCGATTTTCTTTACAGGTGTCGGGCACTTCTCTGAAAGAAGCGAGGAAACTGCTTCACCGAGTCCACCGATTACATTGTGCTCCTCGGCTGTGATTATCTTTCCTGTCTCCTTAGCTGCCTTGAGAATTATCTCCTCATCAAGAGGCTTAATAGTATGGATGTTGATAACCCTTACGCTTATTCCCTGATCCTTGAGAGCATCTGCTGCTTTGACAGCTTCCTGAACGAGGAGACCGGTTGCTACGACAGTGATATCGGAGCCGTCTCTGAGCTGCACTCCTTTGCCAATCTCAAATTTGTAGTCATCATTGTTGTTGACGGTCTCAACAGCAAGTCTGCCAAGGCGTACATAGCACGGGCCATAGTGCTCAGCCATAGCCTTAACTGCTGCCTGCATCTCATAGTGGTCACACGGGTTTATGACAACCATGTTAGGAATCGAACGCATGAGGGCTATATCTTCAAGGCACTGATGAGTAGCTCCGTCTTCACCAACAGAGATGCCAGCATGTGAACCGACGACCTTAACATTGAGCTTTGGATAGCAGACTGAATTTCTGACCTGCTCAAAGGCTCTGCCGGCTGAGAACATTGCAAATGAAGCCGCAAAAGGTATCTTGCCGCATGTAGCAAGTCCGGCTGCTATGCCTATCATATTGCACTCAGCAATTCCGCAGTCATAGAATTTATCCGGATGTGCTTTCTTGAATATTCCGGTCTTTGTAGCTGCAGCAAGGTCTGCATCAAGTACCACTATATTTTCGTTTGTATCGGCCAGTTTTGCGAGAGCCTCACCGAAGCTTTCTCTGGTAGCTTTCTTAATAACTTCTGCCATGATCTATTACCTCCCCCTATCAAGCTTCGAGCGCTGCAAGCGCATCATTAAGTTCGGACATTGCAACATCATACTGATCCTTGTTAGGAGCAGCTCCGTGCCAGCTTACATTATTCTCCATGTAGGAAACACCCTTGCCCTTAACTGTCTTTGCGATAATAGCGCAGGGTTTGCCGCTCACGGTCTTAGCATGGTCAAAGGCCTTTTCGAGCTCCAGCATATCATTGCCGTTGATAACCTGAACATCAAATCCGAATGCCTCAAACTTTGAATCAATCGGCTCTGGTCCTGCAACCTCTCCTATAGCTCCATCTATCTGAAGCCCGTTGTAGTCAACTATAACACAGAGATTATCGAGCTTCTTGTGAGAAGCAAACATTGCTGCCTCCCATACCTGACCCTCATCTATCTCGCCGTCTCCGAGAAGAGTATAGACTCTGTAGGATTTATTATCCATCTTGCCTGCAAGAGCCATTCCGACTGCAGCGGAAATACCCTGGCCGAGAGAGCCTGATGACATATCGACTCCCGGAGTACCCTTCATATCTGGATGACCCTGAAGCATAGCGCCTATGTGTCTTAATTTCTTTATCTCATCAACTGGGAAAAATCCTTTCTCAGCAAGAGCGCCGTAGTAGCCGGGAGCGCAGTGTCCCTTTGAGAGAACAAAGCGATCTCTGTCGGGATTCTTCGGATCCTCGGGAAAAACATTCATTTCCTTAAAATAGAGATATGTAAATATATCGGCTGCCGAGAGTGATCCGCCCGGATGTCCCGACTTAGCGTTATAAACGCCCTCAATAATATCTATCCTGACCTTAGCGGCCATTATCTCGAGCTGCTTCTTTTCTGATGCTGTCATTGAAAAGCCTCCTCAATAATTTTATCAAAATCATGTATCCTCAAGATACAATGGGATTATACCGCCATAAGAAATAAATGTCAACTTTAAAGGCAGTGAACCAAAGTCCACTGCCCTTAATCTCATGTTATATTCTTCCCGCAGGGAAGTTCTGAATCGGCGTATCAATCTGCGGATTAATACATTCCGCCCATGCCGCCCATATCTCCTGCAGGTGCAGGTGGTGCCGGAGGCTCCGGGATATCAGCTACGAGTGACTCAGTTGTAAGCACAACTGAAGCTACGGAAGAAGCATTCTGAAGAGCTGAACGAGTAACCTTTGCAGGATCAACGATTCCAAGCTCAATCATATCGCCGTAAACATCCGTGAGAGCGTTATAGCCATAGCCTACCTGAGCCTTTGTCTTGAGCTTATCAACTATGATGGATCCCTCGATACCTGCGTTAGCAGCTATCTGGCGCACAGGCTCCTCAAGTGCCTTGAGAACTATTGCTGCGCCTGTCTTCTCGTCACCCTCAAGAGTATCAACATAAGCCTTTACTGCAGGGATAGCATCGATGAGAGCTGTTCCGCCGCCGGCTACTATGCCCTCCTCAACAGCTGCCTTTGTAGCTGCGAGAGCATCCTCGATTCTGAGCTTCTTTTCTTTCATCTCAACTTCAGTAGCAGCACCTGCCTTGATAACGGCAACACCGCCTGCAAGCTTTGCAAGTCTCTCCTGAAGCTTATCTCTGTCATAGTCGCTTGTAGTTGTCTCAATCTGAGCTCTTATCTGGTTGACTCTGCCGCGGATAGCATCCTTATCGCCGTAACCATCAACAATGATTGTGTTATCCTTGTCAGTTCTTACCTGACGGGCACGACCGAGCTGATCGATTGTTGTTTCTTTAAGCTCGAGTCCAAGGTCATCTGTGATAACCTGACCGCCTGTAAGAGTTGCGATATCAATGAGCATCTCTTTTCTTCTGTCACCAAAGCCCGGAGCTTTGATACCAACTACTACAAATGTGCCGCGGAGCTTATTGAGGATAAGAGTTGTAAGTGCCTCACCCTCGATGTCCTCAGCGATTATGAGAAGCTTCTTGCCTGTCTGGACAATCTGCTCAAGGAGAGGAAGGATGTCCTGAATGGATGAAATCTTCTTATCTGTAATGAGAATATACGGATCATCAAGCTCAGCTACCATCTTATCGGTATCTGTCACCATGTATGGTGTGATATAGCCGCGGTCAAACTGCATGCCCTCAACAACCTCGCTGTATGTCTCGGCTGTCTTGGACTCCTCAACTGTGATAACGCCGTCGCTTGTCACCTTTGCCATTGCATCAGCAATAAGATTTCCTATCTCTTCGGAAGCAGAAGAAACCGCTGCGACTCTTGCTATATCCTCTGTGCCTGTAACCTTCTTGGAATTAGCTGCAACAGCCTTCACTGCAGCCTCTGAAGCTCCGAGAATACCCTTTCTGAGAACCATCGGGTTAGCGCCTGCTGTGACATTCTTCATGCCTTCACGGATGAGAGCCTGAGCAAGAAGCGTAGCTGTTGTAGTACCATCTCCTGCTACATCGTTTGTCTTTGTAGCAACCTCACGGACAAGCTGAGCACCCATATTCTCGAAAGGATCCTCAAGCTCAACCTCACGGGCAATTGTTACACCATCATTTGTGATGAGCGGAGCACCGTACTTCTTCTCAAGAACTACATTTCTGCCCTTTGGTCCAAGTGTAATCTTAACTGTATCTGATAACTTATTGATACCGGCAAGAAGAGCCTTTCTGGCCTCTTCTCCATAAACTAACTGCTTTGCCATTATTTATTACTTCCTTTCTTACAAACTCAATCAGCCCTCAACCACAGCGAGGATATCGCTCTGGCGGACAATGGTATACTCCTGGCCGTCAATCTTAATCTCTGTGCCGGAATACTTTGCGGTGATAACTCTGTCACCCTCTTTGATATACATCTTAACTTCCTTGTCGTCAACAAATCCTCCGGGACCTGCTGCAACAACTACGGAAATCTGCGGCTTCTCTTTTGCAGATGATGTGAGCACGATTCCGCTCTTGGTTGTCTCCTCAACTTCTTCTGCCTTGATAAGCACTCTGTCAAGTAAAGGTTTAATAGTCATATTAATACCACGCTTTCAAAAACTGCATACTGAAGTATGCTGAAAAGCTCTTCCTTTCTCCCCTTATACTTTGTGACCCTGCGGGGACAGGATCTGAAACCGCTCATGCGGTAAAGGATTATCTGTAATATTTAGCACTCTGTTCTCTCGAGTGCTAAAGCTATTATATTTATTTAGTCAATAAAAGTCAATAGCTAAATAGCGTTTTAACAAATTATTAAAAAATAGGGTCCGCTCACAAAGCAGACCCTCATAATCACTTGCGTGTATTTTTCATTTTGTTTATCTCTTCCATAAAGCTGTTGACGTCACGGAACTGACGGTAGACTGACGCAAACCTGACATAGGCCACCTCATCAACTTTTCTCAGGCGCTCCATGGCATAGGTACCGATAAGCTGGGAGGAAATCTCTCTCTCAAGGCTGTTGGAAAGGAGATTTTCTATATCATCAACGATATCTTCAAGCTGCTTTAAGGAAACGGGTCTCTTTTCACAGGCTCTGAGAAGTCCGTTTATCAGTTTATTTCTGTCAAAAGCCTGTCTTGACTTGTCTTTCTTGATGACAATTATCGGCACAGTTTCAACTATCTCGTAGGTAGTAAAACGCTTTCCGCAGCCGATGCACTCGCGTCTCCTGCGGATTCTCTCTCCCTCATCGGTGGGGCGTGAATCTATAACTTTGCTTTCGGTATAAGCGCAATAGGGACATTTCAAGGTTATTTCCTCCGATTATTCTCTCATTGTTTCTGTTATACTTTATCTGACCCGCAGAAGGTTACATCTCGTCCATCATTGTATAGCTTGTAGTGCTCGGCAGGCCAAGCTGGGTCATTACAAGCTCCTCTTTTTCTCTCATGCGCACCTTTTCAAGGCCGCCCTTCTCATGATCATATCCAAGAAGATGAAGCATTGAATGGGCGGTGAGATATCCCATCTCTCTCTCAAGGGAATGTCCGAAGCGCTCTGCCTGCTCCATTGCTCTCGGGACGCATATCACAACATCACCGAGTATCTTGGCGCCGGTAGAGAGGTTCACATCATAGTTGCCGTCTTCTCCCATCGGGAATGAAAGAACATCCGTCACGGCATCCTTATCTCTGTACTGTTTGTTCAATTCTCTTATCTGATCATTATCAACAAAGGTCACACTGATCTCGGCAGGTCCCTCAAAATTTTCAAGCCTTAACACAGCATTGCAGGTTCTTCTGATGAGCATTCGTACGCCCGTAGGTATCTTTACAGCTTTCTGATCATTAGTAATTATAACTCTTGTCTTGTCCATTACTGTTTGCGTCCTTTCGTTGATTTTTATTTTTTATTTTACCGCATCTGATTTTTGGATGCAGCCTTTTCATAGGCTCTGACTATGTCCTGAACGAGTTTATGCCTTACGACATCCTTTTCTGTGAATCTGAACTGTCCGATATCCTCTACTCCTTTGAGGACTCTGAGGGCATCTTTCAGACCTGATTTTCTTCCGTCGGGAAGATCTATCTGGGTTATATCTCCTGTTATTACCATCTTGGAGTTAAAACCGAGTCTTGTAAGAAACATTTTCATCTGCTCGGTTGTGGTATTCTGGGCTTCATCAAGGATGATAAAGCTGTCGTCAAGTGTTCTGCCTCGCATATAAGCAAGCGGAGCGACCTCAATGGCTCCTTTTTCGATATATTTCGAATAAGTTTCACTTCCGAGCATATCAAAAAGAGCATCATAGAGCGGCCTTAAATACGGGTCGACCTTCTGCTGCAGGTCTCCCGGAAGGAATCCAAGCTTCTCGCCCGCTTCAACTGCAGGTCTTGTAAGGATTATCCTGTTGACCGTACCTGCTCTGAAGGCTGTCACAGCCATGGCAACGGCAAGATAAGTCTTGCCTGTACCGGCAGGTCCGACTCCAATTGTTATTGTATTTTCCTTTATTGTATTGCAGTAGGTTTTCTGCCCGACAGTCTTGGGTTTGACAGGCTTGCCTTTAGCGGTGATGCATATGGTATCCCCTGCAAGCTCTGCGACACGCTCTTCCTTGTCCTCCGCAACCATATTTATACAGTATCTGACGGATATCTCGTCTATGTTCTCGCCCTTATTTGAAAGCCTTATGAGGCTGTCAAACACTCGCGATGCTTTTGAACAGGCTTCTTCCTCACCTGTTATCTTGAGAACAGAGTCACGCACTACGCAGACAACGGAAAATTCTTTTTCTATTGCCTTAAGGTTGCTGTCAAGATAACCGAATACTGCTGTCAGGTTATTTATTCTGTCAAGATCAATCTTTCTTTCCAATAGTCTCTCCACTAAGCATAATTATTACTATAGGATTATAACACAAAAGATGTCAATAATAAAATGTTAATCTTCAACAAATTTTATGCACAGTTTTGTTTCATTCATACAACAAAATACCCTCCCGCAGTATTTACTCCACGGGAAGGCTGTAAAATAATTTACTGATTGTCAAGAGCCTCTCTGACGGCTATTGCAAGCTGCGCCGGGCAGGAAGTAGGCTTGGAACCGCATCTTATGTTTCCGCATCTCCTGATGTACTCCTCGGCATCCATACCTGCTGCCAGTGCAGCAACGCCCTGGGTATTTCCATGGCAGCCGCCGACAAACTCAACCTTCTTAATGATATTTCCGTCCAGCTCAACATTTATCTGTCTGGAGCAGACTCCTCTTGGTATATAAGTATACTTCATACTACACACACTCCTTATTTTTAGTATATTTTCAGTTCAATTAACTGCCAAACGCATAGAGGGAATCCTTCTCAATCTTCCTGATTATGTATCTGTAGAAGAGGATATCCACAAGAATATTCACAAAGGAAATGAAAAGCATTACTCTCCATGAAATGCTGTAGAAACCGCCAAACTCTCCGATATACAGGATAACATAGAAGAATCCTACATAACCGCAGCCGCTGACAGAGCTCAGCACGGTAGACATCTTTCTGCTTAAAAGATATGTTATAAGTATTGACAGGACCATTGCTGCCGGAACCATCAGCAGATACTCAACAAGAGTATTCATTGTAAAAAACGCATCCACCTTCATTATGAGGCAGCCGACTATTGATATCAGCGAGATAAACACGGCTCCCACTATGGTGATAAGGAAAGTATTTATCACCACGGCATTGAATTTCACGCGGAATATTCTCTTTGGTGTTATAGGTGTATGCATCAGGTTTTCAAGTGTTCTGTGCTCCTTCTCGCTGACGAAAACACAGATTGTACCGAAGCCCGCAGTGATAACGGAAGACACCGTAAATAGAAGCGGCGTCACGCTTCGGACAAACATATCATACAATATCTGGTTATCAGTATTTCCCTCATAGACAGTTGCAAGCTTCATGCTGAGGGTTCCGCTTGTCTCGGGGAAAAGACAGGCTGCTATCAGAAACAGACCCGGTATGAAAACACAAAGAAGAACAGGAACAATGGAAACAAAAGCCACTATATCATGCTGCCGCCATATCATTCTGATATTCATAACGGTAACAGTATACGAGCCGCTCGGAAAGATTTTCTTAAAGAAATTTCTCATTATTCCAGCATCCTCCTTTCAAGGAGTGCAGAATAGAGCTCGGAAAGAGTCCTGTCGATAACTCCCGCACCGGTTATACTGTTATTGAAAAGAACTGCGCTTTTTATGATCTCACAAATTTCTCTCTTATCCTCTATGAGAATCTCAAAAACTCCGTTTCCGGTATCCGAAACCTCATAGGCCGGAAGATTAAGAGTACCGTCAAGAGTCTGTATCACAGCCCTGCTCTTAAGGTGAGCAGCCTGCTGAAGAGCTGCATAGGGGCCTGACACTGCTGCGCTGCCGTTTATCATTATTACATACTCATCAGCGCCGAAGCTGTAATCGGGATTATCGGTGAAAATGAGTATGGACATTTTCTCTTCGCTGATAAGATATGAAAAGAGCTGTGAAACCTCTCTGAGTGATTCATTGTCAAGAGATTTAAGAACATCATCCACTATGAGCAGTGACGGAGAATGTATGAGCGCCCTGACAAGCCTCAGCTTTATTTTATCAGAGCTTGAAAGCCTGCCGTAGTCGGTATCACGCTGCTTCCAAAGTGAAAGGCGGCGCATAAGCTCAGCCATACGCTCATATGTTTCTTTCTCTTCCATGCAATAGAGGTCAGAATAAAACTGTATGTTCTCAGATGCCGAAAAAGCTTCGTAGAGCTCTGAATCTCTCAGGACGAAGCCTGTCTGACGGTTTACCTCTGCGCTGTCGGTGAAGATATTGAGTCCGTAGATACTTATATCTCCGACACCCTGGCGCTCAAGTCCCGCCAGCAGGTTCACCATGGTATTAAGACCGCTCTCTTCTGAGCCGAGAACGACGGTAATAACACCGGAAGAAATATCGAGATTCAAATTTTTTAGAAGGAACCTTCCATCTCTCTCGACAGATACGTCACGGAATGAAACTATATTCATGAATGATTCCTCTGCGATACTGCCGATGTGCCTTTTTCAAGGAGATAAGTCGACTCAAGGTCGGAAAGATGCAGCTTGACAGCGAGGGGGTACTTTTCAAACGCCTGAGAGATACTGAAGCCTGCTCTTGCGCTGTCATCAAAGCCTCCCATATGCCACCTTATTGCCACTGCCTCCTCCGGCTTGAGCTTGACAAAGCGTTCTATGAGGTAAACTGACTTTTCACCGTGTCCGTATGGAAATTCATCGTCGATAGTATAATAAGGAACCTTTTCCCACTGTCCCGTCTGCTCATTTTTTACATTGCGGGTTGAGGTTTTGTAAAACTTAACTTTACAAAGATCATGCAGCAGAGCGCAGACTGCAAAGGTATCCTCATTGTCCACTCCCTCGGTAAAATACTTACTGCGGAAGACCTTATACACGCTGAGACTGTGCATAAGCAGGCCTCCCTCACAGGCACAGTGATATTTAGTGCTTGCAGGAGCTGTGAAAAAATCTGTAGTTAAAAGCCACTCAAGAAGTCTGTCGGCGCCCTTGCGGTGAACATTCTCGTTTTATATCCTCAGGAACTCTTCTTTATAATCTATATTATTTTCCATTATCGGTCGAAATTATGAATTATGAATTTTTTGAATTAATCAACTGCGAAGACGCATCAGAAGCTCATCAAAATCAATCTGGTGAGCATCAAACTCCGGTCCTTCCACACACACGAAGCGGGTTTTTCCTCCCACAGTCACGCGGCAAGCGCCGCACATACCCGTACCATCTACCATGATGGCATTCAGTGACGCCTCGGTGGG
>R21__coassemble_2145_pt1 | contig 11827 bp, 6 predicted proteins | sample R21__metabat2_high_PE_066 | metagenome-assembled genome bin R21
GCTTCCTCGCTTTCCTTTCTTCTTCTCTTTTATTCAGTTTTGAAGGTACTTAATCTTCATAAATGCACCATTAGCTCAGTTGGTAGAGCACCTGACTCTTAATCAGGGTGTCCCGGGTTCGAGTCCCTGATGGTGCACCAAAATGGCCCGTTGGTCAAGTGGTTAAGACGTTAGCCTCTCACGCTGAAATCGTGGGTTCGACTCCCGCACGGGTCACCAAAATATTCCTCCATAGCTCAGTCGGTAGAGCACGCGGCTGTTAACCGCGGTGTCGTTGGTTCGAGTCCAACTGGAGGAGCCATCAAGTAGCCACTGCAATTATTTGTGGTGGCTAATTTGATAAGAGGAACATTAGCTCAGTTGGTCAGAGCTACCGGCTCATAACCGGTTGGTCCGGGGTTCGAGTCCCTGATGTTCCACCAGCATCCGAATTTATTTCGGATGCTTTTTTCTTTTTCTGTACAATTATTTTCATTAATGCTATAATCCTTATATAGTAACTGTTCTGGAACTCCTGAATTCTTTCATTTATGCTGAATAACATGTTGGATTCTTTATCCTGCTTAGAAGTTTTTACCTTAAGCAGCGGGGACTGAAAGTTACTATATATCATAATTATTAAGGATGGTGGATTTTATGATTATTTATGTTGATATCAATGCTTCCCGTGAGGGAAACGGTTCAAAAAAGATGCCTTTCAAGCACATTGCAGATGCTGCTCTTATTGCAAAGCCGGGTGATGAAGTCCTTGTTGCTCCCGGAATCTACAGAGAATATGTATGCCCTAAATTTGCAGGTGAAGAGGAAAACAGAATTGTTTATCGCTCTCAGGAGCCTCTTGGAGCTGTTATTACCGGCGCAGAGAAGATTGATACATGGACGCATTATCAGGGAACTACCTGGGTCTGCCGGGTAAATAATTCAATATTCAATGGCTATAATCCGTATACAACTCATGTTTTTGGTGACTGGTACTTTGCAAAAACTCTCAGGCACACAGGAGCTGTTTATCTCAATGACATGATGCTTTACGAAGCAGAGACTCTTGAAGAATGCCTTGCAGGAGATGTTTACCCGCAGTCCTGGGAGCCTGAAAAATCTGTTTATAAGTGGTACACTGAGCAGGATGGCGATGAAACATTAATCTATGCAAACTTCAAGGTGTTTGATCCTAACAAGGAGAATGTAGAGATAAATGTCAGACGCAACTGCTTTATGCCTGAAGAAAATGGCATCGGCTATATAACTGTAAGCGGCTTTAATATTAACAAGGCTGCTACCACCTGGGCTCCTCCGGCTGCCTATCAGGACGGCATGATTGGTCCCCACTGGTCAAAAGGATGGATTATAGAGGATTGTGAGATAAGCAATTCCATGTGCGCCGGCATATCTCTCGGCAAATACTATGACCCGGAAAACGATCATTATTTTACAACCAAGCATGTGAAGAGCCCTACGCAGATGGAGCGCGATGCAGTATGCAGGGGTCAGTATCATGGCTGGCTGAAAGAAAAGGTCGGCAGCCATATAATCCGCAGATGCAACATCCATCATTGCCAGCAGGGCGGAATTATCGGCCGTATGGGCTGCGTATTCAGCATTATTGAGGATAACCATATCCATCACATCAACAATATGCAGCAGCTTGGCGGCGCTGAGATTGCAGGTATTAAGCTGCACGCAGCCATTGATGTTGTATTCAGGAGAAATCACATCCATCATAGTACGATGGGTATCTGGTGTGACTGGGAAGCTCAGGGCACAAGAATCACACAGAATCTTCTCCATGACAATATGCCGCCTGAGTCTGCGGCTTCGCTCATGGGTGGAATGATGAGCCAGGATATATTTATTGAGGTCGGACATGGTCCCTGCCTTATTGATAATAACATTCTTCTCTCAAGGCATGCTCTCAGAATTGCAACAGAAGGTGTCGCAATGGTTCATAACCTCATTCTCGGATCACTGACAGCTGTAGGAGAGGGAACTGATTTTGTTGTTGATGGAAAAGTTCAGGCAAGATACACGCCTTATCATATCCGCCATCGCACTGAAGTAGCAGGATTTATGACGATCCTCCACGGCGACAACAGATTCTATAACAATATCTTCATTCAGAACTGGCCTGTCGATTCTGCCAAGTCAAGCGAGAGCATGGGATTCAGGACAGCTGATAATGAGGAAGTCGGCACACATGTCTGGGATGAGTATCCGACTTATGAAGAGTGGATCTCACACTTTGACCTTGATGCAGAGAGACCTGACATGAACGGTCTTGCTCCTTATCATTTCGGACATCTTCCTGTATGGGTGGATGGAAATGCATATTTTAACGGCGCGAAGGCCTGCAGGAATGAAAAGTTGAATCTTATCGATGCTTCAAGCGAGATCAAGGTCGAGCTTGTGTCTGAAGGAGATTCTTATAAGCTCAGGACAAATCTCTATGATTATCTTGGCAGCTTTAAGGATTACATGATAAACTCGGACGTTCTCGGCAAAGCTTTCGAGCCTGAGGAGAGATATGAGAACCCCGATGGAACAGACATAATCTTTGACCGTGATTATTTTGGTGATCATCGCGGCGCTGCTGTTATCCCCGGACCGTTTGCTTCAAAAGAGAGTCTTGAAAAGGCGCTCTGGTAATTTGAGCTGCAATAGTCTAGATTCCTGCCTTAATGTCGGAGTTCATTATCATGAATGTTTAGCTTTTATGATTTTCAGGATTTTTCATTAGGTGATCCTGAACTTGACAAGAAAAAGAGCAGTCGAAGCATATATTGATATTATCAGCCGTGACTTTTTAACAAAGCTGCGGCTGATTTATTATTTAGCCGTAACTGTTCTGTTGTATCTGACGAAATTCGGAAATTCCCGGTTCAGGTGAATTGTACTGAACCTGCGCATTTCCGGTAAATCAGTCATTAGCTGTTAAGCTATGGAAAGGGTGAATAGTTACATTCGAACTTTAGCAACCACTCAGTTCAAATAAACCGGACCGGAATGCTTGCCTTTGTCTTAATTCTCATAATTCAGCACCTTATTCCCCACAGGTCGGAAGATTTCTGAGTTTCAGCATTCATTGAAAGAGCAGTTCGTTTTCTCGGGATACAGGGCATGAATTACAACCGTTCAGGAATTGATGACAATCTATGGGTGCAAGTCTGATTGTTTTAAAAACTTACTAATCCCTTTAAGGAGCTGATTATTTTTTATTTCAGCTATACAAACCGGCTTATTTGTGGTAATATAACATTTGTGAGATTATATATTTTATCTTATGGAGAAAGAAAGAAATGAGCAGTGTATGCATAATAACCGATACAAACAGCGGAATTTATCCTGAAGCGGCAGAAATACTCGGGGTAAGAATCGTTCCGATGCCGTTTACTATAGACGGAGTGGACCACTTTGAGGGTGTGTCCTGCAGCTATGAGGACTTTTTCAGGCGTCTGAAGCTTGGCGCCGATGTTTCAACAAGCCAGCCTTCTCCGGCAGATATTACCGCTGTCTGGGATAAGGCTCTTGAAGAGTACGATTCAGCTGTTTATCTTCCGATGTCGTCTGCGCTTTCAAGTTCATGCGCTTCGGCACTTGCACTTGCGGCTGAGTATGATGGCAGGGTTCAGGTTGTAGACAACAAGAGAATTTCACTCAGCCTCTATCAGAGCGTCCTTGATGCCGTAAGACTTGCCGAATATGGAATGAATGCAGAAGAAATAAAGCATGTTCTTGAAAGGGAAGCAGCAAATCAGAGCATTTATATAACTGTGAACACGCTTGAGCTCCTAAAAAAAAGCGGAAGGGTTACCAGAGCGGGTGCAGCTCTCGCAACGGTCCTTAATTTAAAGCCTGTTCTGCAGATTCAGGGAGGCAAGCTTGATGCCTATAAGAAGGCAAGAGGCATGGATAAGGCAAAGCAGATAATGATAGACGCAATAAGAAAAGACGCAGTGGAGCGTTTTGCAGGCAAAAACTACCAGGTCGCTCTTGCTTATTCCGGTGATGAGAATGTTGGCATCGAATGGGAAAAAGAATTCAGAGAAAAATGTCCTGAGTTTGATATTTTTGTACACAAGCTGCCGATAAGTATCTGCTGTCACATAGGAGACGGCGCAGTGGCGGCCGCAATTACAAAGATTCTTTGATTTATACGGGGTGAAGTCAATGGAAACGCTGATTGAGCCCCTTTCTTTTTAGATATGAGGTTTTTTTATGCCAAAGGTTTGCGTAATAACCGATACAAACAGTGGGATAACCAGAGAAGAAGCAAAAGAACTCGGCGTTTACATGGTGGCAATGCCCTTCACGGTTGACGGAGCGGGTCACTATGAGAGCATAAGCATCACTTATGAGGAATTCTTTGAGAAGCTGAATTCCGGAGCCGATGTGCTGACTTCCCAGCCTTCACCCGGAAATGTAACTGCTGTCTGGGATGCGGCTCTGAAAAAATATGATGAGGCTGTTTATATTCCGATGTCGTCGGCCCTGTCGGGAGCATGCGCCACTGCGACGGCTCTTGCCGCAGAATATGACGGCAGGATACAGGTAGTGGACAACAGGAGAATTTCCCTCTCTCAGTATTACTCGGTGATGGATGCGCTTAAGCTTGTGCGTTCCGGAGCAGGCGCTGCCAAGATAAAAGAAATACTTGAAAAAGAGGCTCTCGAGCAGAGCATTTATATCACGGTAAACACTCTTGATCTGCTAAAGCGCAGCGGAAGGGTCACAAAATCCGCAGCGGCTGTTGCAACTGTGCTTAATCTGAAGCCTGTACTTCAGATACAGGGTGGAAAACTGGATGCATATAAAAAAGCAAGGGGAATGGACAAGGCCCGCAGACTGATGATTGAAGCTGCAAAAAATGATACCCTGAAGCGTTTTTCAAATGTAAATTACAAACTTGCTCTTGCCTACTCGGGAGATATCAAACCCGCTCTTGCATGGAAAAAGGAATTTTCCAAAGAATTTCCCGGTTACGATATTATAATGCAGAGACTTCCGATAAGTATCTGCTGCCACACAGGTGATGGTGCGCTGGCCTGCGCAGTAATCAAGGTTTTATAGGAACTGATTTAAACATGACAGATATAACAGGAAGAAAGATATATACGGTTACTCTGAACCCGGCGCTTGATCTGCTGACAGAGGCGGAGAATGTAAGTCTAGGGGCAGTCAACAGACTTCACAGCAGGGCTCTCGTTGCCGGAGGCAAGGGAATCAATGTAAGCCTTATACTTAAAGAACTCGGCATACCTTCAACAGCTCTTGGGTTTATTGCCGGTTCCATAGGAGAAGCTGTTGTTTCTGAACTTGAGGAGAAGGGACTCGGCACGGATTTTATCAGGCTTGAAAGCGGTTTTACGAGGATAAACATAAAAGTAAACGCGCAGGAAGAAACTGAGCTTAACTGCGACGGACCTTTCGTTTCTGAAAAAGCCCGTGAAGAATTTTTTGAAAAGCTCAATCATCTTCCTCATGACAGCTTTGTTGTTCTGGCGGGAAGCATGCCTCCGGGGCTTTCCGGTGATTTTTACTCACAGTGCGCTGAAATTCTCTCTTCAAGAGGTATCTCTTTTGCTGCGGACATAACCGGAAGGGCACTTGCAGAGATATTAAAATACAGACCGTATGTGATAAAGCCAAACATTTTTGAGCTTGAGGATATGACCGGAAGAAAAGCGGACAGCAGAGAAAAGCTCTGTAGGGAAACTTCAATGCTCATTTCGGAGGGCGCCGAAAATGTAATAGTTTCCCTTGGCGCTGACGGGTGCATGTTCATGAATGGTTTGAGAAAAGAGAAATATTATCCGGCTTTCAAAGTAGATACTGTGAACACGACTGCCTGCGGCGACAGCATGCTTGCAGGCTTTATAGCCGGAAAATATATGGAAATGGACGAAGAGAAAGCTATGACTCTTGCCGTTTCATGTGCTGCCGCAACAGCATTTTCAAGCGGAACGGGAAAGAAAGATGAGATAAAAAGGATCTTTTCTGAGCTGACAGGCGGAAACGATCTTTTATAAAAGCATATAAGTATTTTGCAGCTGTTCAGTTCAGCTACTCAGGCTTTACGACTCTTTTGGCCGGAACATTGAATTTTGCCTCAAAGGAATGAGCATATTTTTAAGAATTTTGTGATGAGCGGATGAATAGTTACGGGTAACTATTCAGTCTGTGTAAACTGGATTACCATTTTTCTCAAAACGCAGAATTTAATGTGTCATTCTGTTCGAATCGATGGATTTGATGCTGCAAGCGGATGAGGCTGAATAGCTGAAATTTTTAATATACGGATACTAACTGGAGATTTATCGGCGGATGGCGGTTTTAACTGTTAATAACATAAGAAAAAGCTTCGGTGATGAGGATATCATCGAGGGAATAACATTTGAGGTTCAGGAAGATGACCACATAGGTCTTGTGGGAATAAACGGTTCAGGCAAGACTACGCTTTTCAAGGTGCTGTGCGGCGATTACACAGCTGATGAAGGTTCATTTTCAACTGCCAGGGACATAAGCATCGGCTACATGGAACAGCATGTATGCCGCAATGATGAGATAAGCGCATTCTCTGAGGTTGAGAGTGTTTTTTCAGAGCTGCTTGAGCTTGAAAAAAACATAGAGGATATAACGAAAAAAATAGAAGCTGCTCCGTCTAATCTTGAAGAGCTTGTGGAAAAGCAGACAAGCATGCACGATCTCTTTGTCTTTAACGGCGGCCTTACCTTCAGAAGCATGGTACGCAGCACTCTGCTCGGACTTGGCTTTACTGAAGATAAGATTTATCAGCCTGTAGGGGTTCTCAGCGGCGGACAGAAGGGCAAGCTTCAGCTTGCAAAGATGCTTTTGAGCGGCGCAAATCTTCTGCTTCTCGATGAACCTACAAACCATCTTGATATTCAGGCTACCGAATGGCTTGAGGATTTTCTCAAAAATTACAAGGGCGCATTCATTGTCATTTCACATGACAGATATTTTCTTGATGCCGTCACTGACAGGACATTCGAGATGGAAAACAGGCACCTGACTGCATACAAGGGAAATTACACGGCTTTCCTGCATCAGAAGGAGGAGCGCAGACTCACGATGCAGAGAGTTTACGACTCAACCCAAAAGGAGATAAAGCGTCTTGAGGGCATTATCGAACAGCAGAGAAGATGGAATCAGGAGCGCAATTACATAACTATAGCTCATAAGCAGAAATCAATAGACAGGCTTGAAGCGACCCTTGAGAAGCCTGAGGATGAGCCTGATGTGATAGATTTTCAGTTTCATGCCTCCCAGAGGGGCGGAAATGATGTTCTTGAGGTGAAGGACATTTCCATATCCTTTGACGGAAAGAAGCTTTTTAAAAATGCCGGATTCGAGGTTCACCGGCAGGATAAGATATTCCTGATAGGTCCCAACGGCTGCGGAAAAACATCTCTGCTGAAGATACTTCTCGGCATTTACCGGCAGGATACGGGCAGATACCGCTACGGCGCAAACATAGATATCGGCTACTATGATCAGAATCAGAGAAGCCTTGATGACAGCAAGCTCGTCATAGACGAGATATGGGATATTCACCCATCAATGACTCAGGCTGAGGTAAGAGGCGCGCTTGCGGTGTTCCTCTTCAAGGGTGAAGATGTCTTCAAGCCGGTTGCGGGGCTCTCCGGCGGTGAGAGGGCAAGGATACTTCTGCTCAAGCTCATGCTTTCAAAGGCAAATTTTCTCATCCTCGATGAGCCGACAAACCACCTTGACATAACCTCACGAGAAGCCCTTGAGGATGCTCTGAAGGGCTATGACGGGACCATGCTCGTAGTTTCCCACGACAGATACCTTATCAACAAGCTTGCTGACAAGGTGATGTATCTTGATGAGAACGGAATAAAGGAATACTCCGGAAACTACGATGCCTACCTTGAGGCAAGGGAGAAGGAGGAGAAAAAAGCTCCGGAGGTCACTCAGCCTAAAGAGGACAGGGGAGCTCAGTTTAAGCTCAACAAGGAGAAGCGGGCTGAGATAAGGCGGCAGAGAAACAGGCTTCGTGCCTGTGAGCAGAACATAGAAGATAATGAAAATGAAACTGCTCTCATAGAGGAGAAGCTTGCTGACCCGGAGATTATCTCTGATTATGAGAAGGTCGCAGAGCTCTCACAGAAGCTTGATGAGCTGAAAAATGCCGGAGAGGAGCTTTTCCTTGAGTGGGAAGAGCTGAACAACTGGCTGGATGAGAATGATAAAAATACAGATTAGGACAGGATAACGGATGAAAGTCAGAGCGTATACCCTTGGCTGCAAGGTCAATCAGTATGAGTCTGAGGCCATGCTCTCGATGCTATGCGACAGCGGCATGAGAAAAGCAGAAAAGGGAGAAAAAGCTGATGTAGTTATAATAAATTCATGCACCGTGACGGCTCAGAGTGATCAGAAGGTCCGTCAGACCCTGAGGAGGGCGAAGAAGGACAATCCCGATGCTGTGGCCGTGCTTACAGGCTGCATGGTGCAGGCATTCCCTGAGGAAAGTGAGGCTCTCCCTGAAGCGGACATAATAATCGGAAACTCGGGACGAAAGAATCTCTGCGGATACATAATGGACTTTATATCCACAAGAAACCGTATTGTGGATATAAAGAGCCACGAGAACGGGGAAAAATTCGAGGAGATGAAGGTCTCCTCGTACTCCGAGAGGACGAGGGCTTTTGTCAAGATAGAGGATGGCTGCAACAGATTCTGCTCCTACTGCATAATACCATACGCAAGGGGCAGAGTGAGGTCAAAGCCGTTAAGCGATCTGAAGGCGGAGATAGCAGAGCTTGCCGCCAACGGATACAGGGAGATCGTTCTTACGGGAATAAACCTCTCCTGCTACGGACAGGAGTTCGGGCTGCACCTCTGTGACGCGGTTGAGGCTGCCTGTGAAGCAGAGGGAGTTGAGCGAGTAAGGCTCGGCTCGCTTGAGCCTGAGCAGCTTTCACCCGAGGTTATAGAGCGTCTTGCGAAGCAGAAAAAACTCTGTCCGCAGTTCCATCTTTCACTGCAGTCGGGCTGTGATGAAACTCTGAAGCGTATGAACAGACATTACAGCGCAGATGAATATCGGGAGATAGTAAAAAATCTTAGGGCAGCCTTCGACAATGCGGCCATAACAACCGACATAATGGTTGGCTTTGCCGGTGAGACGGACGAGGAATTTGAAAAGAACCTTGACTTTGCAAAGGAGATAAGCTTTGCGAAAGTACATGTATTTGCGTATTCGAGAAGACCGGGAACAAGGGCCTACGATGCTCCGGGACAGGTAACACAGAGGGTAAAAGAGTTAAGAAGCCGCAGAATGATAGAAGCAACTCTTGAAACACAGCAGAATTTTTTTGACGAGCAGACAGGACGGACAGAGCCTGTACTCATTGAGAGGGAAACATCGCCGGGAATTTATGAGGGATATACCCGAAACTATACTCCCGTAAAGATAAAGGCAGAGGCAGGAATGAGCATCAAGGGCAGTATCGTTGATGTCCTGATAAACGGAAAGGATGAATCCGGGTGTCTCGGATGCCTTGCAAGGAAGAATTGAGGAAAGCAGGTGGCAGGATGAAGCTTACAAAGAGACTCTTCGCAGCGCTGTTATCGATAATGACAGCTGTATCGTATATTCCGGTATATGCTGCGGCAGATGAAATCTCTGCGGAAGAAGTATCTTCTGGGGACATAATTGAGGTAACCGAAGAGGATGAAACTTTGTTGTCTGCCGATGGGGCGGATGACGAAAAAACTGCCGATGACCTGCAGGACATAGAAATAGAAGAAGAGGAAACCTCGGATTCCGATGAGATCACTGTCGAAGAGGAAGAGATCGAGACAGTATGCGATCCGACTGCCGATGACAATGATGAGCTCTTCGCAGGCTATGTGGACTCGCTCTTTGATGTGAGCGGGGATCCTGCGCTCTATTCTTCAACACGCGCCGGAGATATGCTGACCGGAGACACAAAGGCGGTATATAAACTCTTAAAGGCTGAAATAGAAAAGGTTGCGGCGGGAGAGCTGGCTTCAACTGAGTTTGTATTTTATTATACTCAATTTAAGACAGCATTTAACAGAACACTTGAGTATACTTTCAGCGCAGAAGAAGCTGATACGGCGAAAGATCAGTTTTTAGAAATGATGAGTGCAAGCACTGTCGATATTGGAGCCGTGCTGAATGCTTTGCTTAGAGACTGTCCGTATGAATTATATTGGTATGACAAGACCAAGGGGACTAGTAAATCAGGATCAGGCTATAGTTATTCGTACTGGTATAACAGTGATGGGAGCATTACATACTCTGTATCAGGTGATGAGCCTTGTCTATACATAAAGATGATGGTTTCTCCTGATTTTGTTGGGGATGCCGACTATACTGTCGACAAAGATAAAACATCAGGCCCGTCTAAGGCGAAGGAAAATGCGGATCAAATAGTTACGAATGCCAATACCTATACTCAGACCATAAGCGGAACGGATTATGACACGCTTATGTACTTTGCTCAGAAGCTGAGGGAGCTGTCAGGCTATAACGATGAAGCTGCTTCGTCATCCTGGACAGGGGGATACGGCAATCCGTGGCAGATAATCTATCTTTTCGACGGAGACCCGGAGACCAAGGTTGTTTGTGAGGGATTTTCCAAGGGCTTTCAGTATCTCTGTGATTATTACACTGAATTATTCCGCTTTAAGGATGAGGAAACCTATAGCTACATAGTGACGGGTACGATGAGTGGCGGTGGCCACATGTGGAACATGGTTCACTATAACGGCGAAAACTACATGGTGGACATAACCAACTGCTCTAGTCTCGGCACTTATAATTATCTTTTCCTCGCAGGATATTCAAGCGGAGCGTATGATACAGGTTATGAACTGAGAAGAGGAACTCAGAGCTTTACTTATAAGTATGACGACAATACTAAAGCATATTACCCGGCTGATTATCTTACACTCAGCAAGCATACGATAATAAAGGATGAGGCCGTGGCTGCCACATGTACTGCGGATGGAAAGACGGCAGGGCTGCACTGCAGGGTATGCGGATATGTCTTTAATGCCCAGGAGACTATAGCTGCTTACGGACACAGATTTACCACCTACACAGAGAACAATGACGCAGTAGAAGCTACCTGTCTGACAACTGGCAGAACGGCTTCAAAAACAGCTGTGTGTGATAATGGCTGTGGGGAGACTGACATAAAGGAAGGCAGTACTATCCCTGCACTCGGTCACAGTTTTACATATTATGTAAGCGATAATAACGCGATCTGCACTGCTGACGGAACAAAGACAGCGAAGTGTGACAGGTGTGATGCGACTGATACGGTTACAGATAAAGGCACAGCGACAGGACATTCATTCACTAATTACACAGAGAATGATGATGCAGTCGGGGCAACATGCCTGAAAGAAGGCAGGACGGCTTCTAAAACAGCCATATGCGATAATGGCTGCGGAGCTACCAACACTATAGAAGGTACTGCTACTGAGAAACTTAATCATAGTTTTACAGCGTATGATGAGGAAAGTAATGTTAGAGAGGCAAGCTGCACTGAACCCGGTTATGCTGACTATACTGCATACTGCGATTATGGATGTGGGACTACAGATACAATAGTTGATGTTGAATATTCTCCGTTAGGGCATAGCTTCAAAGACTATGCCTACAACAATGATGCGACATGCACCGATGATGGAACGGAAACCGGCAAGTGCGAGAGGTGCGATGCGACTGATACAAGGACAGCTGAAGGAACAGCAAAGGGTCACACGGCTTCTGCTGCTGTAAAAGAGTATGAAGTTGCTGCAACAT
>R21__coassemble_2173_pt1 | contig 11695 bp, 9 predicted proteins | sample R21__metabat2_high_PE_066 | metagenome-assembled genome bin R21
GATGTTACCTTTGAGACAAACCCTGATGAGGAGACTGCGCCGGAAGATACCGAGACAGTTGATGTCCCGATAGCCGGCAAGTGATTTTCTCAAAATTACTGAAAATATAAAGCATTTGAAAGCCTTCGGTTTTTCCGGAGGCTTTTCGGTTTCTCTGAGGCTCTTTTCAGCTTTAGATAAGCCTTCCGCAGCCTTGCAATAAGTTTCCGCATCAGCCATTTTCTATTGACAATATTTACTTAACGGATATAATTAACCTGCAAGTTGAAACTGTTGAGGTATAGTTAATGAATCTTTCCGAAGAAGTGAGAAGTCTCAGCAAAGAACTGAATATAAGCTTTTCGGAGATAGCAAGACGCACAGGCCAGTCGCCTGCCAACCTGTCAAAGAAGCTCAAGAAGGAAACCCTCTCGTTCGATGATTTTGAGAAGATTCTTGAGTCACTCGGTGTCCGTATGGAGTATAGCTTCATACTTCCGGGACAGAGCGTGGTCGGGAAGGCCTTTGCGGATAAGCGGACTGAGAGCCGCCTTGCGATACTCGAGAAGGAGCTTGAGCTTGAGCGCATGAAGAATGAGTACTATAAAAGCTCTGAGTTTGCGTTCAGAACCGCTATGGAGACAATCTCCGGCAGTATCGACATCATCAGCAATCATGCCGATGACCCTAAGCGGGTGAAGAGCAGTGCCGACAGAATGCGCATCGCCTCCGGTCAGCTTTTGAATATAATCGGAGATGATAAAAGCGGTACGCAGACAGAGAATCTTTCAGGCTTAAGCGGAGTTGCCCTTGCCGGAAAGCGCGTGCTGGTGGTCGATGATAATGCCATCAACCGTGATATCGTTATCGACCTTCTTGCCGACAGCGGTCTTGAGGGTGATGAAGCTTCCGACGGAGCCGAAGCCCTCGATAAGATAAAAGCGTTCCCCGAGGATTATTATGCCATTGTCCTCATGGACCTTCAGATGCCCGGCATGGACGGCTTTGAAACATCACGGAGCATAAGGTCACTTCAGGGAGGACGGGCAAATATCCCGATAATAGCTATGACAGCGGGTTATTCCGAGGATGACAGGGAGAAGGCCGCAGTTTCCGGGATGAACGGCTTTGTCCTGAAACCTCTTAACCTTCAGAAGCTGCTTGATATTTTTACCGAAAGATAAGAAGTGCTGCAAAGAAATCAGTAACCGGTTCAGACTGCATAAAAGTGAAAAGATAAACCGATACGCAGCCTGATTTAATCATAAACATAAGTCAAACATAAGGTGCGGAAGGATGAGCCAAGAACCTCGCTTCCGTCAGGGAAAGGATGAAAAATGACAGTAAAGGAATTTTACGAGCGCATCGGCGGCGGATATGACCAGGCAATGAGCCAGATGCGTAAGGAGGAGCGTGTAGCAAAGTATCTCAGAATGTTCCTGAGGGATGAGTCCTTCTCGATGCTCAAGAGCGCAATGGAGAGTGACGATATGCAGCAGGCATTTGCCGGAGCCCATACTCTCAAGGGAGTCAGCGCAAACCTTGCACTCAGTCACCTCAATTCTCTTGTCAGCGCCCTCACCGAGGACCTCAGGGGCGGCAGGGACATTCCCCATGCAAGAGAGGCATATCCTGAGGTGGCAGCATGCTATGATGATGTCATAAAAGCCATCACAGAATTCACAGAAGCTCAGAACTGATTTAACAGGAGAAATATAATGTCAGAAACCGCAGAGAAGATAATCATAGCCGATGATGCCGAGATAAATCGTGAGATGCTCAAGGATATATTCGAGGATGATTATCTCATACTGGAAGCGGCAGACGGAAGTGAGGCCATACGCTGCCTCGAGGAAAACCCCGATGCTGAGCTGCTTCTTCTTGACCTGATGATGCCCAAGGTAAACGGCCTTCAGGTGCTCGAGTATATGGCAGAGCACGGCATGATGCAGACGATACCTGTCATCATGATAACCGGAGAAGCTACAAGGGAGTCCGACCTCAGAGCCTATGAGTACGGTGTCGCTGAGGTTGTGTATAAACCATTCGAGCCGACCATAATCAGGCGACGCGCCAAGAATGCCATCGAGCTTTATCGTCAGAGAAACCGCATGGCCGAGGAGATACGCCGCAAGAACCGTGAACTGCTCGAGTCCCAGGAGCGAATAATCAGGAATAATAACTTCCTTATCATGGCCCTCGGCAACGTGGTTGAGTTCCGCAGCGCCGAGTCAGGTCAGCATGTCCGCCGGGTGTCAGAGTATACAAAGGTCCTCCTTGAGCATGTCATGATGATGTATCCCGAGTATCACCTGACTTCAGCCGATATATCGGAGATGTCACAGGCAGCTGCCCTTCATGACCTCGGCAAGATAGCCATACCGGATTCCATACTGAACGCTCCCCGAAAGCTCACAGCCGAGGAGTTTGCCGAGATGAAAAAGCATACCATATACGGCTGCGAGATGCTCGAAAAATTCCGTCAGGTGGATTCAAGCTTCTACCGTTACTGCTATGAGATAATCCGCTGGCACCATGAGCGTGATGACGGACGGGGCTACCCCGATGGCCTCAAGGGCAGGGAGATACCGATATGCGCCCAGGCTACAGGAGTGGCGGACTGCTTCGATGCCCTTGTCAGCAAGCGTGTATATAAAGCTGCCTTCCCGATAGAAACCGCAATAAAAATGATTAAGAACGGCGAGTGCGGCAAGTTCTCGGATGATATCCTTGCAGCATTTTCATCAGCCGAGCCGGCAATGATAAAGATTGCCGAAGAATATAAAGAGTAAGAATTCACGGAGGAAAATACCATGAAAAAGATAATAGCGCTGCTCCTTGCGGCAGCTCTCGTGATGTCCCTCGCAGCCTGCAGCTCGAGTGATAATTCAGAGTCCTCTTCCAAATCAGACTCAGAGGCGGAGTCTTCTGCCGATTCAGAGACTGTGGAAACTTCAGAAACAGGCTTCACACCTGCGCTCGATACATCAATCGAGTCGACACTCTATTTTGTCGGAAGCTACGGCAACTTTGAGGCCCTCGATCAGGTCGCTCTTGATTTCAAGGAGTATTATCCCAATGTTGAGGTAGTCTATACAAAGCTTGATGACTATAATAATGACCTCGCAAACCGCTTCTCGACCGGAAATGAGGTGGATCTCTTCATGTCCACATGGTGGGATACCGACTATACCTATGCAAAAAATATAATCAATAATGCCGAGGATCTTACCTCAGCAGGTATTGATTTTTCTGGCATCAATTCCGAGCTCCTTTCCTCAGGTAATGTTGACGGAGCACAGCTTGTTGTCCCAATCTATATGCAGAGCTGGGGATATATGGTAAATCTCGATATCTTCAAGTCAGCCGGAATCGATGTCCCTACAGATTATCAGAGCCTTCTCTCTGCCTGTGAGAAGCTCACCGAGGCAGGCTATGAGAAGCCCATATATATGAATTCCGGTCTTTACGGCAGATCCTTCATAGGCTACTATATGGAGCAGAAAATTGCCGGAAGCGATGACGCAGCCGCTCTTGAGAATACATTAACCCGCATGGATGAGCTTGTCTCACTCGGATATGTAAACGATGAGGGCGATACCCTTGATGACAGCTATGAAGCTCAGATACTCAGATTCTTTGAGGGTGATGTCCCGATGGAGCCGATTTCACTCAACAACTTCTCGGGAACAGCCAAGCGTGAGGCGAAGTCCGAGGCTTTCACCGAAAACCCGTTTGAGTATGCTTATATACCTGCTCCTTACGGAGATACGGCAGGAACAGCCTATATCGACCAGCTCAGCACAGTTTATATAGGTGTATATAAGGATTCCACACAGAAGGACCTCGCCAATGAATTTCTGAGATTCATGCTCACCGATGATGAGATGAGCACTCTCAGTACTATCAAGAATATGCCGACCACCAACGCAGCAGGCCTTGATAACTTCACCTATCTCAAGAGCGCAGACCTCTTCTATAACAGCGCAGAGGGAATAGCTGTTTTTGATGAGGAGGTAGCTCTCAATGTCCTCAATGCCTTCAAGGCAGATTCCGACCACAGCGAGATGTACGATATGCAGACCGATTATCTCGAGAATGGATTCGGCTGGGATTAACATATAGAATTTAAACGACCGAACAGGGGAATTTTCAGCATGAAGCGATTAGCGATAATTCTTGTAAACTTCATAATCGTGGCTTTAGTGGCAATGGGCGTGGTTTACTACGCCAGAACTGCCGCTGAAGATTCTGCTGCCGACAGCAGGGAGAAATTTGCTGATACCACGGTCATACTCGAGGAGATAGCAAGCAACTATCTTGAGGATTCCCAGTCGGTTGCGGATCGCCTTGCAGCCTTCATAAACGGCAGTGAAATGACTATGGAGGAAGCTGTTTCCACCATGCAGCTTGTTCTGGCCGAGGAGGATACCTCCGTTCAGCTTGTCTGGCTCGATACGCTCACAGGCCTTGCCACCGAGCCGAAGGCATCCAACCCCGATGACTATACGGTTAACTATTCAAAGAATACGCTCAGTACGGTTTTCAGCGATATCTCCGGTGACGGCATTATCCATATTACCCACAGGTTCAGCAATCCGCAGACAGGCGCCTTTGTCGTGGCCTTCTGTGATTCGGTCAGTCTTCTCGATGACGGTGTCCTGCGGGATGCTGTCCTCATGTATATAGTCCCGGTCAATATCATTAATGAGTACTGGACCTTCCCGACAGAATATGCCGAAGAGGCGGATGTCGCGCTTATCGATATCGACGGCGAATATGTCATAAAGCCGGACAGCATGAAAAACGAGGACTTCTTCAGCTATATCTATTCCTATAACAGAGGAGTGATAGATGAGGCCTCGCTTAAGTCCGAGATGAACGAAAACAGCAGCGGAACTTTTGAGGCAGCCGATGCTTCAGGCCGGAGCTGCTTCTGGGTCTATTCTCACCTGACAAATAACGGAAACTGGATTCTTGTTTCCGAGATTTCCGAGGAAATTCTTTATTCAGACGGAATAGACTGGGGCATCACCATTCAGATACTTGTGGCTCTCATAGTGCTTTTCGTGATAGATATCAGCTATTTCTATCTAGAGCGCAGGAGGGAGAAGAGGATACAGGACGAGATGGGAGCCCAGCAGAGCATAATAGGCGCTCTCGCCGAGGATTACAGCAATGTCTTTGTTGTCTCTCCGGAAACAAACCATGCCGAGATAGTCAAGCTTGACGGCTATGTCACAGCCGATATAACCAAAAAGACAAAGGAATTCAAATTAAGCCATATCGTCGGAAACTATACGAGAGACCGTGTCCATCCCGATGATAAGGAAGATTTCCTCTTCAAACTCTCGGCAGAGAATCTGAACGAAGTTTTCCGGAAAGAAACAACCGTTGACTACAGCTACAGAGTGGTGGCCGATGGAGAGATACATACTTTTAATGCTCATTTTGTCCGTATTTCTGAAGAGGGAGAACCCATTCGTGTGGTCGCCGGCTTCCGCAATATAGATTCAATCATAGCCGAGCAGGAGAAGAGCAGAAAGATACTCGAGGATGCCCTCGATGCCGCTCAGCACGCGAACAGAGCAAAGACAACCTTCCTCAACAGCATGTCCCACGATATCCGTACCCCGATGAATGCCATCATAGGATTCACATCCCTTGCCGCTCAGCATATAGAGAATTCATCGCTTGTCAAGGAGTATCTCGGCAAGATTCAGGTATCGTCAAATCACCTCCTTTCGCTTATCAATGATGTCCTTGATATGAGCCGAATCGAGAGCGGAAAGGTCAAGATAGTCGAGGCAGAGGTCCACTTGCCTGATATCCTTCATGACCTTCGCACCATAGTCCAGGCAGATATAAAGGCAAAGCAGCTCGATTTCTTCATCGATATAATGGATGTCAGGGATGAGGATATAATCTGCGATAAATTAAGGCTCAATCAGGTCCTGCTCAATATAGTATCCAATGCCATAAAGTTCACCCCCGCAGGCGGACACATCAGCGTGAGGATAATCCAGAACCCCGAAGTTTCCGAGGATTATGTCTCCTATTCATTCCGTATCAAGGATACAGGAATCGGCATGGATAAGGAGTTCCTTGACCATATATTCGAGCCGTTCACAAGAGCACAGACAGCTACCGTCAGCGGCATTCAGGGATCCGGCCTCGGAATGGCCATCTCCAAGAATATCGTCGATATGATGGGCGGTACCATCTCCGTGAAAAGTGAAGTCGGAGTCGGCACGGAGTTCATCGTTGACTTCAGGTTCCGCAGAAGCGGCAATACCGCTGTTCAGGGACCGATACCCGAGCTTGCAGGCTCATCTGCCCTTGTCGTCGATGACGATATGGACTGCTGCATGTCTGTCAGTACCATGCTCTCAGAGATAGGCATGCGTCCCGAGTGGACCTCAAGCGGCCGTGAGGCAGTGGTGCGAGCCCAGTATGCGGTTGAGAGGAACGATCCTTTCGCTGTCTATGTCATAGACTGGCTCATGCCCGATATGAACGGAATCGAGACAGTTCGCCGCATAAGGCGCATAATCGGTGACGATAAGCCAATAATCGTCCTCACTGCCTATGACTGGGAAGAGATAGAGACAGAGGCCCGTGAAGCAGGCGTGACCCAGTTTGTCGCCAAGCCGATATTCATGTCTGAGCTCAGGGATATCCTTGCAAAGTCGGTGAATCCGACTGAGGAGGAGCCGGAGACTGAGGAAACCCACGACTTCACAGGATTCAAGCTTCTGCTTGTCGAGGATAATGAGCTTAACCGTGAGATAGCGGTCGACATTCTTGAGGAAGTCGGCTTCGTTGTGGATACCGCAGAGGACGGAAGCATAGCTCTTGAGAGAATGAGCAGTGTCGCCGAGGGTACCTATGATGCCATCCTCATGGATATTCAGATGTCTGTTATGGACGGCTATGAGGCTACAAGGCGCATCAGAAAGCTGCCTAATGACTATGCGGCTAATATACCGATAATTGCAATGACAGCAAATGCCTTCGAGGAGGATAAGCAGCTTGCCTTTGAGGCCGGCATGAACGGCCATGTCGCAAAGCCTGTCGATGTCCCGAAGCTTATGCAGACCCTCGATGAAATACTGAAATAACCAGCGCCTCCCGGTTGGATGATTTCTGCCGGGAGGTTTCCGTTTTTTCTACCCGGCAAATTAGAGTCACTGTAAAGATGGCTTCACAGCCGGTAACATACAATAAAAATATCCCTCTACCTATACCCCCTTTTTTGCCCAAAAGTTGTATGTTTTATGCAACTTTTCGCAGAATTTTTCAAAAAATTTCCGTTACCTCTTCAGCCTTGCTGTAGCTTGGGCAGCTAATGTCTGATTTATGTGGGATACAGAGTTCAGTACATTTCACCAAGTATGGAAATTTCTGAATTTCCTGCACTGAATAGTTACGATTTCTATACTGTTCTCAGAAAAAGGCTGAAATTTCCTCAGCCATGAGCGAAACGGATTTTTTGGCGACTTTATTAAAAAATGCCCCGTTTTTTACCCGCATGCCCGGCTTTGTCCTGCTCATATGAATAGCTGAAAATGGCAAGGCTGCCTCAGGCGGGCACGGCATTCATTGTCTGTGACATGTCCGGCAAAACTTCGCTGTGCTCAGAGCCGGCCCGCAGCAGAGATACACCATATCATCGGTTTTCCTGCCGATAATTAGTACTTGAATAATGACGATAAAGCTGTTATAATTACCAGTGTCGTTTGATTTGAATAAAGCGGTAGGCTTAGTGTTTTGCCGTGGAATATGCGGGCGGACAGGTCTGTACGACGGGTCGCCGTGAACCATGTCAGGCGGGGGACCGAGCAGCATTAAGCGGATTTACCCGTGCGATGCAGGGTGCCTGTCCGTCCACATATTCTACGGATTCATTCAGAGCCTGCCTTTTTTATCTATAACTGCGGGAGGTGAAGCCTGTGGCGCAGCCTTATAAGGTGCTTTACAGAAAATACAGACCGATAAGCTTTAATGACGTAGTCGGTCAGCCGCAGGTTACCGATACTCTCAGGAACGAGATAAAGGAGGGGAGAATTTCCCACTCATATCTCTTCACGGGTTCAAGGGGAACCGGCAAGACTACCTGCGCAAAGATATTTGCAAAGGCAGTCAACTGCTTAAACCCCATAGACGGAAACCCCTGCTGTGAGTGTGAGATTTGCCGCGGCATAGATGATGGCTCAGTGCTCGATGTTGTCGAGCTTGACGCAGCCTCAAATAACGGCGTTGAGAAGGTAAGGCAGATAATCGAGGAGGCGGATTTTCTTCCGCAGAAAGCAAAGATGCGTGTCTATATCCTCGATGAGGTCCATATGTTCTCGCAGGGAGCCTTCAATGCCCTCCTGAAGACCATTGAGGAGCCGCCGGAGCATGTCCTGTTCATCCTGGCAACCACCGAGGTGAATAAGCTTCTCCCGACAATCCTCTCAAGGTGTCAGCGCTTTGATTTCAAGAGAATTTCATCCGAGACCATCGCCGCAAGACTTGAGTCGGTGTGCTCGATGGAAGGAATACGCATAGAGCACGAGGCGGCACTGCTCATAGCAAGGCTCGCCGACGGAGGAATGAGAGATGCCCTCTCTATTCTCGACCAGTGCGCAGGCAGAAGTCCCGATATAACTGCGGCTGTAGTAAACGATACATCAGGTACCGCAGGAAGAGAATATCTCTTTAAGCTTGCCGATGCGATAACAGCCTGTGACAGTTCACTGGCTCTTGAGACAGTGGATGCACTCTATCAGGATTCCAAGGATATGTCAAAGCTTTGTGAGGAGATGGCGGATCATTTCAGACGCCTCATGCTCATCAAGACCATGAAAGACCCCGGAAGTGTGCTCGATATTTCTTCACAGGAGCTTGCAGAGCTGAACACCCAGGCCATGAAGATGAACCTTGCCGCAGTTCTCCATTCGCTCGATTCATTCAGGACTGCGCTCGACAGGATGAGGCTTGCTAATCCAAGGGTAGAGCTTGAGATGACACTTGTAAGACTGTGTTCACCTGAGCTTGATGATTCAAAGGATGCGCTCATCCGCAGAATAGCTGCCCTCGAGAGCGGCATGGTGAGAAAACCTGCTCAGGAGGAGCCTGAGAAATCTGCAGAACCGGCTTCTGTCTCCGAAAATTTACAGAAGGAAAGGCCTAATGCAGGCTCTGCTGCCGATGTTTCCCATGCGTCTGCCGAACCTGAAAAACCTGCTGCAAGGTCAGCTTCGGTAAGTGAGGATGCTCTTTACGAGAATGCAGTTTTCTTGGCATCGTGGCCTGAGATAGTCGAGAAGCTTTTCAATGCAAGACCCTCAATAGGTGCCTCATTCTCATCGACAAAGGCATATACAAGCACTGTGAACGGAAAAAACTATCTGCTCATAGAGGATGCAAGGAAGCTTGCCTTTGCCAATCTCAGGGATACCGATAATAAGAACGCAGTCCGTGAGATAGTCCGTCAGGTCACAGGAAAAAGCTATATCCTCGGGCCGTATAAGAGAAGCTCAAAGCAGGCAGAGGAAAAAGAGGATCCGGTAAGTTCCCTTGAAAACAGGATGAAGGATGCCGGTATACCGGTAAATTATATAGATAACTGAAAATAATCAACAATCTGAAAGGAATGAATATATCATGAAAGCAAGATTACCAAAGGGCGTCGGCGGAAACGGAATAGGAAACATCCAGCAGCTCGCAAAGCAGGCTCAGAAGATGCAGGAGAACATGGAAGCCGCATCAAAGGAGCTTGAGGAGAAGGAGTACAGCGCAACCTCCGGCGGCGGAATGGTAACAGCAATAGTAACAGGCAAGATGGAGGTTAAGTCCATCGAATGCAAGCCGGAAGTAATTGACCCTGAGGATCCCGAGATGCTCAGCGATGTCATCTGCGCAGCCGTGAATGAGGCTCTCAGAATGGCTATCGACGAGAAGGATGCAAGAATGGATGCAATCTCAGGGGGCCTGAGCATTCCCGGAATGTTCTGATATGCCCGAATACCATGTGGCGCCGCTTGAGGCGCTTGTAGATAAATTTGAGTCACTGCAGGGAATAGGCCACAAGTCGGCTCAGAGGGCAGCTTATCAGATACTTGATATGTCTGAGGAAGAGGCGCTCTCCTTTGCCGATGCGATAGTAAACGCAAAGAAAAAGATATGCTACTGCAAGGTCTGCTGCAATCTTACCGACAGTGAGCTCTGCCCCGTCTGCCGAGATACGGCGAGGGACAGATCCACGATATGCGTGGTAGAGGACCCGAGGGATGTCATAGCGCTCGAGAGGACAAACGAGTTCAATATAAGCTATCATGTGCTTCATGGGGCAATATCACCTCTCGGCGGCATTGGTCCCGATCAGCTGAAGATAAAAGAGCTGCTGTCCCGGGTTAATACAGAGACAATAAACGAAGTGATTATGGCAACCAATCCCACAGTTGAGGGAGAGGCTACCGCAATGTATATTTCAAGGCTTCTCAAGCCGCTTGGGATAAAGGTTACCCGTCTTGCTTACGGAATACCGGTTGGCGGTGACCTTGAGTATGCAGATGAAGTGACCCTTGCAAGAGCCATAGAGGGCAGAAGAGAACTGTGAGAAGATGATGGGAGGTTGCAGAAATGCCTAAAGACAACACCAAGACAATAGCGCAGAACAAAAAAGCCTTCCACGATTATTTCGTAGACGAAACATACGAGGCAGGCATAGAGCTTTGCGGCACTGAGGTCAAGTCGCTGAGAGCCGGAAGGGTAAACCTGAAGGATTCGTGGTGCAGCGTAGTAAACGGTGAGCTTCTGCTCAACGGCTGCCACATAAGCCCCTATGATTTCGGAAACATCTTCAATAAAGACCCCATGAGGGTAAGACGCCTCCTGATGCACAAGAAGGAGATACTCCGTCTCTATGGATATGTCAAGCAGGACGGTTATTCGCTCATTCCGCTCTCCTTCTATTTCAAGGGTTCAAGGGTAAAGGTGCAGGTAGGACTGTGCCGCGGCAAGAAGCTCTACGATAAGCGCGCCGACCTTGCCGAGAGAAGTGCCAAGCGTGATATAGAGCGCACCATGAAGTCTCGAAACTCAAAGGACGAGTGAGCTTTTAAGATGCAGTTTTTCCTGGCGGCAGGCTTTTCCACTTATGCTGTCAGCTGAGTGTGCCGGAGAGGATTGAAGCAGCTTTTCTGTAAATCCGGAGTCCTTGGAGTGCCTGACATTTTAATTGCATTTTTTGACATCTGCGGTTATAATAATACCTGTAAGACAGATGCGGCGGAAGGTAAACCTTTCTGCATGCAATATCATTAGGAAATATGGGGGTGTAAAGGTTTCGACGGGGGTTTAGAACCCCGGTAAGCGAGCAGCGGTGCGGGACCGCTTATAAAACCGCAAACTTAAATAATAAACGACAACAATACAGTTGCTCTTGCTGCTTAATTAAGCAGCCGTTCCGCGCGGGATCACCGCGGCCTGTGTCGGAGCGTCGATTAGCGGTGAACGTGAACCGGGTGATTCCTTTAGCCCGGTCATGACCTCAAGGATACTGAGTTTGGAAGCCTGTCTGCGGGCGGCCGGATGAGGGAATGCAAATCACAGACTGCGCTCGGAGAAAACCCCGGCAATGGACTTTCGGACGCGAGTTCGACTCTCGCCACCTCCACCAAATGTGTATTGGACGAACACCTATTTCTTCAACGGCGGTTTCGCCGTG
>R21__coassemble_2214_pt1 | contig 11528 bp, 10 predicted proteins | sample R21__metabat2_high_PE_066 | metagenome-assembled genome bin R21
AACTGGGTTTTGGCGGATTTTGGTGGGGGCGACTGAATAGTTACCATATTAATTATGAATACATCAAAGAAAGGAAGATGAAATCTTGATAAGAAAACTTCTGGGAAAGCTTGCTTTTCTCAGCCTGTTGTGTATCATTGTGACAGGTACCGTAAATTTTGCTAATGCGGCTAATGTCTCAAGCTCGGGAGGAACGAGTTCCTCGTCAAGCTACTCATCCAGATGCAGCCACTCTTATACGAAAAAATCTACTTTGGTCAAATATCTTGTTTCAAGTGCCACATGCACAAGCCCGGCAAAATATGTTAAGTCGTGCTCTAAATGCGGTGCGGCAGGATCAGAAACATTTACAGTTGGAAAGGCTCTGGGTCATTCTTCTACAAATGTCAACAAGAAGGATGCCGGATGTACTACTGCCGGATACAAAAACGGCACTAAATGTTCAAGGTGCGGAGTTATACTTTCAGGATGCCAGACTATTGCGGCCCTTGGCCATAATTATCAATACAGCTCAGTAACATGGGACGGGTATACGAAGGCAACGCTGACATACAAGTGCTCAAGGTGCAAAGGTACTAAGGATGTCTCAACTACAGACATTGACAATGAAGTTACCACAAAAGCGACATGCACCAAGGCAGGGACAAGGACTTACACGGCTACTCTTAAGGCATCCAAGTCTCCCAATAATACCAAGAAAACAGTCACCAAGACGAAATCCATCAGCAAACTTGACCATGATTACAAGTACAGTTCTGTATCATGGGACGAGTATGCAAAAGCAACACTAAAATACAAGTGCTCTAGATGCGATGATACAAAAAAGGTTGCAACTACAAGCATAAGCAGTGAAGTTACCACGAAAGCGACATGCACATAAGCCGGCGTAAGAACATATACAGCTACACTGAAGGCATCAAGCTCTCCAAGCGGGGCGAAAAAGACAGTAACCAAGACAAAGGCTATTTCAGTACTTGGGCATACTTATGAGAAGAATAATGGTCTGACGGTTGCTGCCACATGTACCGCTGATGGCAGTACAGTATATGATTGTTCCACCTGTGGAGATCGAACATATATAACTTCTAAAGCAACCGGACATTCCCTTTACAAGCCAACTATCACTGCGCAAAATTATACAAGCTTCTCAAATTATGTATATGAGTATGCAAACTGCTATCATGGCATGCGTTATTACTACAAATGTTCTACGTGCAACAAGGCGATAAAAGACAATTCAAAGTATTTCGAAATAGGTTCACCGGTACATCAGATCAACGGAAAATACGCATATAATTGCGCTTGCGGTGAAGCTCGCAGATTGTATCCCGATTATTGCGTGGCTTCAGCTGCAGCAGAAATCGAAGCAATAAAAGGGACCCTCCTCGTAATAGAAACAAGTGTAGCATTGGTACCAGGAGTGAATTTCGGAGTGGATGTTGCCAGTACATTGATTTGTGAAACTCTGTCAGCGATAGCAGACAACAATATTAATGTAGGGACGGCAACTTCTATTGGTAAATCAACGGTATTTACGGTGGCTGGGGATAAGATACCAGAATTCCTTCGTGACGCTGGAAAAACTACAGCGAAAGAAATAGTAGGAGGCCTTTTTACGCTATATACAGTTGCCAGTGCAGGTAAAAATACATATGAATTGGTAACAGATATAGCGGCAACAGCATCAGTACTTAATTCCGCTGAAAGTAAAGCACTCAGCAGCAATACAAGCAAATACTGGTATGTCTCACGGTTCGCAAAAACATTTTCCAATATGAGTGGAGAGCCCTGGGATGCTTTGATCTCATATAATGACGATTTGAGAAATTTTGCTTTTAGGTCATTATCAAATTAATGATGAACGGAGAGAGTATTATGGACAAAAAGTCTTTCAGGGACAAGTTTAAAGAAAATTATGAAGTCAGAAGAAAGTGGGTAGAAGAAAATAGAAAAAAGGGTCTTGAGGAAGCAGAGCGGGATGGTGGATTTATCGCATATTCAGTGAAAAGAATTGACTCAAGAAGCATACCAGGATTTGATAGTGGAGTCTGCGCCCTTATAGACACAATAAAAGAAATATCGCAAGAGAAAAAAGCGAAAAAGGCAGAGCTTGCAGAAAAGCTCTCCGGCTCTATCAAAACCTCTGACATCATCATTGAGTCCAAGACAGCTGAGACTGCCAAAGACGAGCATGAAGCAGCACTTGAAGAGACCGATCTCGATGAGAGATAACTGAACAACTGAACAATTGAACAGAGCATAAAATTAAGGTGAGCAGACCTGCTTGTTAAACTGACTGCTCACCTTTTGTGCGTTATATGGGTTATATCAATACTCTGTTGGGATTAAGCCTGCTTTATTTGTTTATCTTCTCAATTCTGCATGAGTGCTTCTTGTACTCACTGTTCTTGGGATCATCGTTATAGTTAATTCCGACAAGAATTATTTCACCGCTGAAAGCTTTCAGCGCCTCGGGGTAGTTTCTGTTTTTTATCTGGTCAATCGCAACGCTTGCATCCTTGTCACGCTTCAGCTCGACAACGATTGCAGGAACATTTTCATTAGGTCTCGGGAGAAAGACTATGTCTGCAAACCCGTCTCCTGCAGGATATTCTCTTACGATTATGTATTTGTTCCTTGCGGTGTAGTAGGAGAGTGTTATGACACAGGAGAGGCTGTTCTCGTCATTGTATTTAATCAGCGAAGTGTTCTCCCTGTGGGTCTGCTCGATTATCCTTGCTACTGTGTCAGCATCACCGTTTAAGGTGGCCTTAAGGCATTTCTCTGACTGGTTGATTGCGTTCATCACTTCGGACCATCCGTCTGAGTCGCTGATGCAGGTAATGAATTGTTCCGCAACCTCTGTGTTTGGTATCCAGCATTCCTTTGTGATATTGCTGTATGTCAGATATCCAAGATGGATTAAGAGAGTGAGAACGTCATCTGCTGAGTGAAGGTTCTTCATGTCATTCTGGAATCTTGCGGTGTTGATTGTTACTTTCTCACCGGCAATAAGTCTTTCGACTTTATCCCTCAGTCCGTCCATGTTGAGAATGATATATTTTTTGAGAGCCTCATAATTTTCTGTCTTTGTCCAGTAGCTGAAGAAGTGCCTGCGCATACAGGCTTGTACAACAGAATTTGGATTGTAAACTTCGATTCCATCCACATTATATCCGTCATACCATCTCTTCATCTCCTCGGGGTCAATGTCATACTCCAGGCAGATATTGTTAACTTCCTCGGTTGTAAAACCTGTAAACTCCGAGAACGGCTCAGCAAACTCCATTGAATACTCAGTAAACATATTGAGCGCAGAGTGTTCACCGTATTTCTTGACAGGCAGAATTCCGGTCATGTAGGCGAGAGCTACATATTCCCTGTCCTTCAGAAGATTTCGGAGGAAATCAAGGTATTCTCTCTGTTTTGCTTCGGTATCCTCAAGCTTGCGCATGAGACAGTCCCATTCATCGATTATGAAGATAAAGGGAATATCCGATTCAACATACAGTTCCTGTAAAATGTCCGCAAACGAGTCATCTTCATCAACCTGAAATGAGGGATTTTCCCTGCGGATATCTTTCAAAATAACACGCCGCAGCTTGTTCTGCATTTCATTAATGCTCATATTCTCATACAATGTCATTGTAAGATGAATGACATTGTATTTGTTGAGGTGCTTTTCAAAGCTCTGATCCTTTGCAATCTTGAGATCTGAAAAAAGCTCTCGTGAATCGCAGCCTTTGCTGTAGTAGGCAACAAGCATGCTTGCAGTCACGGATTTACCAAAACGGCGTGGGCGGCTGACACATATGAACTGACCGTTTTCTCCTATTAAAGAGTTTGTATGTTTAATCAATTCTGTTTTGTCTACAAATATTCTGGAGTTTTTGGTTTTGCTGTACAGAACATTTCCCTGGTTAAGATAGAATCCCATGCTGTGCCCTCCGTTCCTTGTGATATGGATATTTTACACTAATGCAAGGAAATTGGCAACTTGATATTATTAAAAAGCTGACAAGATTCTGCTGAACTTTGATGTTTTGAAGACAAACACTTGTTTTTTTTTGAACAGTTATAATAAGGCTAAGTAATTCTCAGGAGGAAATGACATGAAGATAAATACCATAAATGCAAAGAAACTTTTTATGTTCTTACTGTCTTTGCTTGCGGTTCTCTGTATGTTTTCCGTGTCAGGAATTCAGACTGATGCTGCAAGCAAATCATATGTCAAAAGCCTGACACTTTCAAAAACATCTGTCAGCTTAAAAGCCAATAAAACTCTGACAGTCAAGGCAGCGGTTAAAGTGAAGGGCAGTGCTTCGAAGTATGTAACCGTTAAGTCAAGCAATACCTCAGTTGCGACTGTTACCGTCGGAAAACCAAGTTCCGGTGTATCAAAGATTACCATAAAGGGAAAATCTAAGGGAACAGCGACTATTACCGTAACAACAAAGGGTAAAAACAGTAAAAAGTCTAAAATCAGCAAGAAAATTAAGGTTACTGTTGCGTATGCGAACGTAACCGGGTTAAAAGTTTCTCCTGCCGGTGCGACTAAGAAGGTCGGGGATAAGTTCACAATAACTCCTAAGGTAACACCGAGTGCTGCCAATAAAGGAGTAACCTATAAGTCCAGCAATACAGCAGTCGCAGCAGTCTCTTCGTCAGGTGTTGTAGAAGCTGTGGGCGCAGGCAAAGCTACCATTACCGTCACCACGAAAGGTAAGAATTCTTCAGGAAATAAGATAAGCAAAAAGGTTACCGTGACAGTTGAAAATAATGATTGCGAAGCAAGCAGTATAAATATCTCTGTATCCGGCGGTGGAGCGCTCGTTCAGGGAGAAAGCTCTGCGGTTGTCACATTCAGAATGGCTGAGGCGTGCTCTGCTGTTAATGTAAAGCTCCTCAATGAAAGCGGCGCTGCTGTTTATGAGACAACACTGACGAATGTTGCTAAGGACACTGATACTACAGTTACCTGGTCTCCGTCAGCTGCAATCGCTGCCGGCAAATATAAAGTATCAATAACAGCGGGAAGTATAACAACAGCACCTGAAGATGCGGTGATTACACTGTATGAGCAGGTATTTGCCGATGGCAACGGAAGCTCTTCGAATCCGTTCCTTGTAAGCACTTATGCACAGTTCTGCAGAATTGGTGGGTTCCCTGCTTGCTGCTTTAAGCAGACAGCCGATATCAGCGCAGAATATGGGAATTCTATCGGCGTATTTTCAGAAAGTGCACCGTTAACGGGCGTATATGATGGTAACGGACATACAATAAGTGATCTCTTTATCCAGAATGCAAGTGTAAACGGAGCTGCACTCTTCAATTACATAGGAGAAGGCGGAACAGTCCGGAATCTTACCCTTAACAATATTTACACCACCGGAATAAGGGAAGCTGCCATACTCGTGTATCATAACAGTGGAACCATTTCAAACTGTAAAGTTACCTCATGCAATGCTAATACATCAGGAAATTATGATGTTCACAGTGCAGTGCTTGCAGTCTACAATGAATCCACAGGAAAAATCAGTGGCTGCGCAGTTACAGATTCCACTGTAGCTTCAGCAGTTGGCTGGCAGGATAATAAAATCGGTGGTCTGGTGTGTGAGAACAAGGGCTCCATGATAAATTCTGCAATAAGTACATCCAAGATTACCGGTTCTGTTACTTATGGCTGGGTGCGTGCAGGAATGATAAGCTCTCAGAATTCCGGCCGCCTTATAAACTGCAAGGCGACTGACTGCACAATTGTGACGAGCAGCAAAAATATGGACTACAGCGGCAGAATCTGCAGCTGCAACACAGGAGTCATTACAAGCTGTTCCTTTATCGATGGTACAACATCACTGACTGCAGATGTCGGACAGCAGAATGGCACAGTACAGTAAATTGAAGGTTTACCGCAAGGCCGAAATTAAGAGTATTCTTCCGGCTGATAAAGGCAGAAGCAGCAGAAGACTTCGCACAGAATTACAGATAACTCCCGGCAGGACATCGTGGTTTACACGAGCCCTTGATGAATGTAATCCGTAATCCGGAGATAAGGCTTCGACATAAAATTTTTCAGATTGGGCAAGTCAGCTAAAAGGGGCTGCCATATTTTGGCAAATTTAAGGTACTCAGTTAAACACAGAAGCATTATGACACCATCGCATAAAACGGTGGTGTCATATGTTTTCTTCAATGGTTTGCGGCTTAAAACTCCGTGTTCAATTCTGTTTTCATATAAAGCCGCCCTCACAAAGATTGACAATTCCGACATAAAAGGGTAAAATCTCAGGGTGGGGAGGTCTTGGTTTATGAAAATAGAATTTGATAAGCTTCTTAAATATAAATATCTGATGGTTATACTCACGCTGAACGCGTTTCTGCTTGGCGGATGCGTAGTGGCGGTGAAATATGTAATGCCGGAGATGGATTATCTGTGGGTCATTAACCTTGGAACGGATATTTTCGGAATGGCGATTTCGGTGATTCTGCTCTCGAGTCTTTCGAGGGATATGAGGAACAGCCGATCTAACCGCGCGCTGATAAGGCTTGTGGCGATAGTGGCATTCAACCTTTTCTGGGATATACTCTGCTGGAGCTTTGATGAAGAGCCGGGGGCCGCGTTTATCGTCAAGCTTTCTAATACGATGTTCTATATGAACGGAAGCATCATGGCCTACTGTTTTCTCTCGTATGTGGAGAATGCTCTTTCACTCACGAAGAATAAAGCCTTCAGATTTGTAAAGAATACCTCAATAGGCCTCAGCCTTGCAGGAATTATACTCATAATAGTGAACTGGTTCACGGGATTTTATTTCACGGTCGACTCCAATGCTGTCTATCACAGATCTGAGTGGTTTGAGTTCTGCTTCCTGCTGCCGACAGTCATCCTTGCCATGATATTTGTCATAATATTCAGGCAGAAGATACCCGTGCGGGAAAAGCTTGTCTTTCTCTCATATATCATACTGCCGGTCATCGGCAGCGTGGTGCAGTCATTTTTCTATGGGCTCTCAATCACCTATCCTGCGATAGTCCTTGCTGTGCTGATTATCTATAATAATATTTATGTCGCAAGGAGCCGTAAGATAGTTGAGCAGGAGGCCATAATGACAAAGCAGAGTACTGCTCTGATGATATCGCAGATACAGCCTCATTTTCTCTATAATACCCTTACTACAATAAGCAATCTCTGTACCACAAACCCACAGGAGGCTGAGGAGTGCACGATAATGTTCTCAAGGTATCTCAGAACAAATCTCGATTCGCTCAGACATATGGAGCCGGTTCCTTTTCCGGCGGAGCTTGACCACGTTGAGATTTACCTCGAGCTTGAGAAGAAACGCTTCAAGGATAAGCTGAATGTGGAGTTCGATATCGGAGATACTAACTTCCTTGTTCCTGCGCTTGGCATACAGCCGATAGTCGAAAACAGCGTAAAGCACGGAATCTGCAATAAAGAGGAGCCGGGTCACCTGAAGATAAGCTGCAGGGCTGTCGATAAGGGCCACCTGCTTGTTATCGAGGATGACGGCGTGGGATTTGATCCATCGGCTCCCGCAAAGAATGACGGCAGATCTCATGTCGGTATGCAGAACGTTAAGGAGAGACTTCGCAGAATGGTAAATGCTGCTATGGAAGTCGAAAGCAGCCCCGGAAACGGATGTAAGACTACTATATTTTTCCCTGAACAGTAATATCTTAGGAGGTTTAAGTAATGCTGATATATTGCATAGATGATGAGCAGAATGCACTTGAGTATATTTCAAGAAAGGTCAAGGAAGCAGAGCCGGGAGCTGATATTCATCAGTTCAGCAGCGCAAGGGCAGCTCTCGACAGCTCAAAGGAGCTACCGTTTGATGTCGCTTTCCTGGATATACAGATGCCCGGGATAGACGGAATCGCCCTTGCTAAAAAGTTCAAGGCAATCAACCCGAAGGCTAACCTCGTTTTCGTCACAGGATATTCCGAGTATACAATGGATGCCTTCAGCCTTGATGCGAGCGGTTACCTGCTCAAGCCTGCCACAACAAGCCAGGTGCGTCATGCTCTCGATAACCTGCGTTACCCGATAGTGGTCAAGGGAGGCCCGAAGGTCACCGTTCAGTGCTTCGGAAACTTTGAGATATTTGCTGACGGAGTGCCGATTAATTTCAAGTATAATAAGTCCAAGGAAGTTATAGCCTACCTTGTAGACAGAAACGGCGCAACCTGCTCAAATTCAGAGGTCATCATAAATCTCTGGGAAGATGATGAGGACCATAACTCCTACTACCGTTCGCTCCTGAAGGATATTACCGATACTCTCACTGCTCTTGGCTGCGCAGATATTTTCAAGCGCAAGTGGGGAGGAGCCTCTATCGTGAAGGATAAGCTCCGCTGTGATTATTATGACTATCTCTCGGGAACCCCTCAGGGCATCAATGCCTTCCATGGTGAGTATATGAATCAGTACAGCTGGGCGGAAGCTACCGCAGGCGAGCTGTATATGGATGAGTGATCCGGGATGTCAGAGTATAAGCTTATCGCCTTCGATATGGACGGCACACTGCTTGATTCCGGGAAGAAAATATCACCTGTGACGCTTGCAGCCGTAAACTCAGCGCTTGCAGAGGGAAAGCATGTGGTACTCTGCACAGGCAGAGGTGTAGCCGAGCTGAGGGACTTTCTCCCTCTCATGCCGGAACTGAGATATGTTGTCTGCGTCAGCGGAGCTCTTGTCTATGATGTCATGGATGGAAAAGTCATCTATTCATGCCCCGTCCCGCGTGATACTGTCTCAAAGATACTGAACCTTACAAAGCCATATGATATAATGATACAGTTCCTCACATCAGATAAGTCTGTTGTCGAGCGGGAGAAGCAGAGACGCATGAAAGACTATCAGATGTCAGTCTATCAGAGCATGTATGACGATATAGTCACCCATTGCGATGACATACGGGAATATTTCGAGGAACATGAATCGGAAATCTATAAGGTAAATCTGTATCACACCGATGCAGACAGCCGCTTAATTACGAAGTCGCTGTTTAAAGACCTCGAGATTGAGTCAGTGTTCTCTGAGAGAACCTCCCTCGAGTGTACTGCTCTCGGAATTTCAAAGGGCAGCGGACTCTCAGAACTCTGTAAATATCTCAGTCTTGACATGTCGGAAGTAATTGCTGTCGGAGATGCCGATAATGACCTCGATGTCCTGAGCCGTGCCGGACTCGCTATCGCCATGGGAAATGCCAATGACAATGTTAAGCGGACAGCAGATAAAATTGTCGCTGACAACGATCATGACGGCTGCGCAGAAGCTCTTGCTTTCCTTGATTGAGCGGTATTTAAGCGCTCCTGAACTTGGTATGAAGCTGAATGACAGCCGAAATATTCCAACTATTCACTCTGAACCCTATAGTTTGTGTTTAATCTATAGCTGAATTCAATGTTCTCCATAAGTGCGGCCTGAGCCATGCAGGAATGAACAATTACAAAATATACCGCCATAGAAAAATAATTCCCCCGAGCAGAGAAATAATGTTATGCTCCCTTCTTGATTAACAGTGTTTTTTATTTCACTGTCTCCCATAAAGGAAGCATATCAAATTGCTCAGGGGAATTTTCGTTATAATGAAATAGAGAAGCTTTGCCGTATAAAGTACTTCGTATTCATCTCATAAGATGAGATCAGGCAGAAGCCCTCAGCTTCTTCAGACTGAGCTTTGTGAAAGCCGCATTCCTGTAATTGTCGAGTGCATTCTTTTCATCGCGCTTCATGTATACACTCTGAACTATGCCTATTCCGAGATATAGACAGGCGGCACTTGAGCCTCCGGCACTGAAGAAGGGGAGGGTAACACCCATAACAGGCAGCAGAGCAAGGCACATGCCTATGTTTGTTATACTTTGAAGGGCAATAAGTCCGAAGAATCCGTAACACATGTATTTCCCCATTCCGTTCTTAGCCTTCGCTGCGACAGAGATGCACCTCCACATCAGCAGGAACAGCAGCGCCATTATTGCGAGACATCCGAACATTCCAAGCTCTTCACCCGCAACTGTGAATATGAAGTCGCTGTGCTGGAATGTTACCGAATTGTTCTCTACCCGGCTGCCGTTGAAGAGGCCTGAGCCGAAGAGGCCTCCGCTTCCTATTGAGATTCTGCCCTGATATTGCTGATAACCTTCATTTTGAGCGATTTCATAGTTGTCAAGGTTATAGACAGCCGTAAATCTCATCTTCTGATAGTCGCTGAGTACATATTTCCATAGTATTGGAACAGCCAGAAGAATTACCACTCCGAGGAGGATAAAGTATCTGTAGTGAATGCCCGAAGAGAGGCTCATCGCAATGAACATCGCAAAGAATACGACTCCTGCGCCATCATCTCCCTGCATATGGCACAGGAGAACAGGCATTGCTGCATGGAAGGCAAGGAGAACCACATTCCTGAACTTATTTATTGTGCCTGCCTCGTTAAGTATCGACAGATGCCTGGCGTAGGTTACCATGAAGCCTATCTTGACAAGCTCAGAGGGCTGAAAGGTCCTGCCTCCTATATTTATCCATGCTGTGGCATTGACGCCGCCGGAGCTGGAGATATTGATTCCGAAAAATATAGTGTATACCATGAGAAAGACCGAGGCCGCCGCAATGAGAACCCAGTAATTTGCGAGTGTCTCGTAATTTATGACAGATACCACTACCGCTCCGATCATGCCTATTATTACCGCAATGAGCTGTGTCCGGCAGTAGTCTGTGTTGGTTGCCCTCGATACGCTTTTAAGCAGCAGCAGACTGTAGGAAGCGATAACTGTTATTATCAGCCACAGCAGCTTGTCCGTCGCTTTCAGATATCCGAAAACCGACATCCTTTCCCGATTCTTTTTCATATGTTTTTATAAATCCCTTCTTTAACCGATAAACAAAAGTGAAGCCGGCTTTCAGGCGGCATCCTTTGCGGACAGCGAATGCTCAGGACAGTGAATTTTAAGCTCTGAGTCCTGCTCAGGCGCTGCTATGATTTTAGCACAGAAGTCTGATGTGAGCAAACAAAATTATCACAAATATGGTCTGCTGACTGGCCCGCTGAGTCTGTATATATCATGTAAGCCATAGTTTCTCCCGGCGCTGATGGAACTGCCCCAAACCGCTGTTTAAAACAATCCCGGTATGATGTATAATATGAGCAACAAAAAAGGGCGGCGCCCACATACGCAGGGCGAGATTCCACAGCAGCATGATCGATGTAAGAATGCTGAAGGAAAAGCAGAAATTCAAAGAACTGAGAGATTCTTATGTGATATTTATCACAGAGAAGGATTACATGATGAAAGGTCTGCCGCTGTATCACATAAACAGGGTGATAGAGGAGACAGGCGAAAATGCAGAGGATGGATCACATATCATCTATGTGAACGGTTCCTACAGAGGGGACGACCCGGTAGGACAGCTGATGCATGATTTCTCATGCGGAGACTCAGAAAAAATAGTAACTATTCAGTCCCACCAAAACCAAGGTGAGAAATAAGCCTTTGTGCAAAAC
>R21__coassemble_2218_pt1 | contig 11509 bp, 8 predicted proteins | sample R21__metabat2_high_PE_066 | metagenome-assembled genome bin R21
CGTTTTGCACAAAGGCTTATTTCTCACCTTGGTTTTGGTGGGACTGAATAGTTACAAACTGTCATAATTATTCTTGGCTTCAATATCTGCTATTTCAGAATCGGTATCTGACATATCGACATCTATTTCTTCACTTAAGCATATTCTGACCCCTGCATACATAGGGATGAATATATTCTCGGGAATATCAGCAGCATTTTCATAATTAAATTCTGTTATCTCCGTCTTTGAGGAAGGGACTTGACTTTCGGTGGTCTCATCTACGGAAGAGCTCGAGACAGCAGCGCTGCCTCTATACCCGAAGAGAAGGAACAGAATGGTGATAATGATGCATATGTTGAAAAACTTTACTTTAGGACAGTTCATACGATAATCCTCATTTCGTTCTAATCTTTTTAATGACAGCGGAACGGAGAAGCGTTTTGCACTCCACCCGCCTCTTGTATCATAATCATCTTAGTCAAAAGTACATATAGCTCACAAAGGTTAGCGGGTTTGGGGAAAATATCAACACTCGGTTTGGATTGAGCCTATTTTATGGTGTTTTATTTGAAATAATCAAAAGAATATTTTAAGGGTTTACCTTATTCTCGGTATCACCCGAATGACTTCTTCAGATTTGCAGCTGTGTTGTTCTTAAACTTGTATGACTTTATATCGCTCTTTTTAAAGTAAGTGCTGATAGTCTTGTCATATTCGGATTTTGAAACCTTAACATTGCTCCCGCCTGAGGTCGCAACATAGTACACAATCACCTGAGACGTAGTGGAAGCATAGCATGACATCGCATATTTGTACTCACTTACTTTTCTGTTTTTAAGTGTATGGAGTCTGACATACTGACCTCCGGTTCCGTTAAACCAACCACTTGTCAACAGAGCTTTGTATTTCTTCGAGTACTGCACATTTGCATATCCACGCGTATCAACATTACCGCAGTACACAACCTTATTGTTGTAGACGGTAAAGACATATTGTGTTACAACAGGGAAAGCAAGCGATGCGTCTACTGATTTAACTATAAGTTCCGGTGTTCCATCCTGATTTATATCAAGGACACAGTAACTTTTGGCTGAAACTGTGCGGACATACCCTGAATTGTTGTATTTAAAGGTTCCTTTTTGCAGAAATTCTTTGTACAGGGTTTTATAGCTCTTGTTTTTTACTGTAATTTTGCAGGTAGCCTTTTTACCATTGGCAGTTGCGGTTATCGTAACTACACCGGCCTTCACAGGGGTAACAACACCCTTTGAACTTACCTTGGCTACTTTCTTATTCGAAGTTTTCCAGGTTACATTCTGACTCTTCCCTTTAACTGTGGCTTTCAGAGTGAGCTTGTTCCCTATATACACAGCTTTACTCTTATAGTTAAGGGTGATGCTTGACTTTTTGACAGTCACTTTACATGAGAAAGTTTTGCTGCTTCCACCTACTGTCACAGTACCTTTAACAGTCACCGTGCCTGCTTTTTTGGCAGTAACCTTACCGGACGAGCTGACAGATGCCACCTTTGAATTTGTACTCTTCCATGTGGCTGTTGCAGCCTGTCCATTTACTTTTATCTTTAGTGTAGAAGTCTGTCCGACATAAAGAGTCTTGGAAGTCAGATTTATGGAAGTTGCCGTCCGTGTAAGCTTAACCTCGCAAGCTGCCGTGACACCGTTTGCCTCCGCATAGATTGTCTTTGTTGAGTCGGAGAGCAGTAGAGGTCCGGTTATTGTCAGTGTGCTTCCTGTAGTCTCATGCTGGAACAGCGGATCGGAACAGGTCCATGTTACTTCTTCTGAGGGTCCCTGAACATCTGCCTCAAGGGTAACCGTTTCATTAGGTCCAAGAGTATAAGATGAGTAATTAAGCTCAACGGACGGTGCCTTAACGGTTATTGTCCTGCTGTCGCTTACACCTGTCACATTTCCGTCATCATCTACAAGGTAAGCTGTGATTACAGCAGTTCCTTCTTTTTCCTCAGCTTTGACAGCTCCATTTTCATCAACCTTTACAACAGATTCATCTGAAGATGACCACCTGATATGTGTATAGTCATAAAAACCTGTTATCACAGCTGCATAGCCATCTGTCTGACCATAATAAAGCTGGAGATCACTTCCCTGAATTGTTACCCTGTTTGCACAATGATAATACCCGGAGGACAGCACATAGTATTTGTCTATCCATGAAACCAGCTTCTTACAGGCAGAATCGCTCTTTGATGCATTGTTCGATCGTACGTTCTGCTCAAGTATAATCTGTCCCATAAAACGCTCTTTATAGACAAGATCATAAGGATCTCCTCCGGACCACTCAAAGTGCAGATGAATCCCGCTTGAATTTCCAGAAGTGCCCATTATTCCAATCATCTGCCCTTTTGAAACGCGGACACCCTCTGCTATTCCGGCAGCAAATGAGGCCAGGTGGCAGTAATAACTCTCTGTCCCGTCATCATGCTTCAGTATAATATAGTTGCCAAAGCTCGATTCAAGCTGATAAACATGTTCTATGACTCCGTCAGTTATGGCTACAACATGTACATCCGTTTCTCCATTATTGCCGACATCAATTCCATTGAAGCTTGAGAAATGACAGCTATGAGCTGATCCATCCTTATAGTAATACAGAGCATTTATCTGATAATTTGCGGTCTCAACCGGCCAGCAGTAGTCATAAGCTACGCCATCATCTGCAGAAACTACAGCAGACATTGAGACAACAAATATAAGAGAAATAAGAGCTACAAATGCGGCAGTTATTTTTTCATAATGTGATCCCCTCTCATTTTTGTTTCAGGATACAGTTATATTCAAGTATCCGGTTTTTGTTATGATAAAGGAAAATGATTTGCAAGTCAACTTAAATTTCTGATTAAGTATCATTCCCAAAATACTGAAATCGTTCAGGCAGTTTTTGAAATCAGGGGCCATGATTCGGAATAAGAATATTTGCTTTCCTGTTCTATCGGTTTACTTTGTTACCTTAACCGACTTAGCGCTTGACCATGCAGAGTAGTAAGTCTTGTCGCTGACCTTCTTGTAAGCTCTGACATAAATCTTATAGGTCCTGCCTTTGGTAAGCTTTGTGAGAACCTTCTTTACAGTTGCGGCTTTAATAACTGTAACAGTCTTTGTCTTGCTGCCTGTCACATACCTTATCTGATAGCCGCTTGCCTTGGAGTTCTTGCCGTAGGTAACTGTTACCTGCTTTGAAGCTGTGTTCTTGGCCGTCTTTACAGAAATACCTGTCAGGCGGCAGGTTGTTACCTCTGCAGATGTACTCTTGTTTGTTGAAGTGCTTCCTGCATAGGCAACGACATAGTAAGTATACTTTGCCCCATTCTTTGCTGTAGTATCAGTGAAGCTTACTGTCGAGCCACTTGTAATTGTCTTGATGAGCTTTGTGCCACGGTAGATCTTGTAGCCTGTTGCTCCTGTTACCTTCTTCCAGCTTATCTTTACGCCTTTAACTGCATTGCTGAGAGTTACTGTTGTCTTTCCAAGAGCTTTGACTGCTGTATTTTCCTGTGCCTTTATCACTGCACCGCATACTGAGCAATGACTGCCCTCTGTGAAACCTGTTTCTTGATATGTCGCTGCTTTAGCTGCATCTGTCACCGCTGTGTGTCCGGCTGCAGGTATGGTTCTTTGTGCGCTTATGACATCTCCGCAGGTTTCACAGTGACTGCCTGCTGTCTTGCCTTCTGTCAAGCATGTTGCGGCTGCTGCTGCGTCTGTCACCGCTGTATGACCGGCTGCAGGGATGGTTTTCTGCGCTGTTATGACCTCACCGCAGACGGAGCAATGACTTCCCGGTGTAAGTCCGGTGGTAGTACATCCGGCATTCACACCTTTATCAATTACTACAGTATGGCCCGGTGCGATATCAATTACTGTTGTTCTTGAAATTTCCTCCCCGCATACTTCACAGCAGACAATCTCATAATGACTTCCGTTAGTGGTGCAAGTGACTGAAAGAATATTTTCGTTCTTGACATCTTTTGCGGCAGTATGACCGAGAGGAGGCGTAGTCTCTCCATTTGCAATGATATTTTCACAGTCATTGCAGTATGTATCACCTGTATATCCGCTTTCTGTGCAAGTCGCTTCTTTTGTATTTATCAGCACAGTATTCTTGTGTCCTGCAGCATTCTCGGTCTTTGCCTCGCGGCTCATCTCTGTTCCGCAGTCTGAGCAGTAAGTAACAAGCTCATAGGAACCTTCTTCTGTACAGGTTGCTGACTTTACATTTTCCTTTACGGCTTCAGCAGCTGTATGAGATTTGGCAGGTACTTCCCTTGTGTCAGTCGTGTCACATCTCTCACATTTTGCGGTCTCTGTTCCACCCTCGGTGCAGATTATTTTCGTATCATGGACATAATTTACAAAACTGTGTCCGAGCTTAGAATCTTGGAGAGTAAATGTACCCTCGCTGTTTTTGCCGCATCTCACACAGCTGACATAATAAACTGCATCATTAAGGCAGTCTGCTGCGGATTTCAAGTGCTTATCATCGGTATTTTCAGCTGAATAGTCATGACCAAGTGCTTTTAAGGTCTCTGTCTTTGTATCAGTGTAAACATTTCCTTCGAACTGAGCTTTAGCTGTATATGTGATAGTTCCATCAGAAGTGCAGCCGGGTTCTTCTCTCTCAGATGTGATATTACATGTAAGCTCCTGAACATCGTCATTCTCTGAGCATACGAATGTCACTTTTGCAGATGTAAAATCATCTGACCATTCAAATACAGGTTCTGAATAGCTGTGTCCAATTGCAGGTATCACCTGCTGAGCAGTAAGTATCTCCCCACAAGCTGAGCAATGACTGCCCTCTGTGAGTCCTGTATTTGTACAGGTCGGCTCAACCCTCTCATCAGTTACTGATGTATGAGGAAGCATTGCTATTTCTTCTGTCAGATATGCATCGCAGAAAGCGCAGTCCTGTCTCTGCTCTCCGTTCTCTGTGCAAGTTGCGGCTTTTGAGACATAAGATGCACCATAGCTGTGCTTTGTGTGAACAATTGTGAATGTCTTTGTTATGCTCCCGCAGTAGTTGCCGATACCGGAAATAACTGCTGATGCTGTTCCGGCCGCAATGTTATCAGTATAGCTTACTGAGAAGTCCGTGCCTTCTGTTAACACTGTGGTTGAACTATAAGTATATTTACTTACAGTAACTGCCGGTTCTTTTGCTGTGCCGTCCTGCTCGTACTTCGCTGCTGACAGCTTGGCATAATTACCGGAAAGATCCTTTGGTGATATTGTGAATTCTTTCTCTATTGTTCCGGCAAATATTCCCGCTCCGGTAATAATAAGCAAAGCCTGACCGGCATTTATATTATCTTCATAGCTGACAGAATAGTCTGTGCTGCTTGAAAGCTTGATTCCATTATAACTTACAGTTACTGATGGCTTCAGGGCAGAACCTGTATATGTCAGGGTACTGCCTGTAAATGTGACCTCAGCAGGACTTATATCGACTGAGCCTGTATCTCCTACTCTCACAGTAAATGTGCGTCTGCAGCTCGGATTATACTTTGCGTATGTGGTCAGTGTTGTTATTCCTGCTTTATTGCAGTCTATATAAAGAGAATCTGTAGTAGAGCTTTTCCGTGGTTTCACTATACTCTCATCAGCGGATACCACCACAATGTCATTGTATCCGTCTTCACCGTTCATGCCATCAACCATAAGGCCAATTACGGAGCCAACCGCATTTGATGAAGGCATATAGGAATAATATGGTGAATAATATGTTGGATTATTTGCCCAGTAAGCAGTAAAGCTTGTACAGGGCTTTATTCTCAGCTCAGCTGAGCACTCGGAGCATATGCCTGTGGCATATCCCTCATCATTCACTTCTCCATAGATATAGTTATGGTCGGCAAGGGGAAGTTCCTCGGTTCTGCTGTCTCCACATTCAGTACATTTATATGTACTATAACCTTTTACAGTACAGGTAGAGGCTTCTGTCTTCGCTGCTTCATAATTGTGAGCTGCAAGCAGAAGCTCGTCAGAATAGCTTTCACCGCATTTTGTGCAGATATATTTCTTATAGCCCTTAACAGTGCAGGTGGAGGCCACATCTTCAGTGAGCTCATAGGAATGCTCACAGCTGACAGAAATATCATACTGCGCGAGAGCACTGCCGTTCAGATAAGCGGTTATTGTGACATCACCCTTTGCAAGACCTGTCACAAGACCCGCGGGTGACACAGAAGCGACCCGATCATCCGAAGACTCGAATGTAACATCATCCATGACAAGCATATTCCTTGTTTTTGAGCCATAGACAAGCTCTACCCTCGGTGTTAATGCTTCGGTATTGCCTATGTAAAGCTTTGTGCCATCTGAGCTGTCGCTTTCAAGATAGTAACTGTCGATATAACTGTTCAGCACCTGAACTTTCTGAATAGAATCAGTGTAAGCAGGTAATGTATCCGAGGAAGTGGATGCCGTGCTATATGAAAACAGGCCGACTGTTACATTTTTATAACTTGTACGGCTTGAAATTATGGTTCCAAGTCCGACATACACATGGCTTGGGTTTATCATTGAAGTGTAATGACCGGTAACAGCGGAAGTCTGATTTATCCAGTCACTCATTTCGGAATACCACTGCTCTAAAGCGTAAACCATGGATGTGCCATAATTAAATGCCGCATTTTCTGCATAAGCTCGAACTCCGTTTGAACTTAATGTAAAGACACCAAGACCGTTCATTCTGGCATGACCTGATGTTGAGAAGCAATAGGCAAGTGATTCTTCGGCAGCTCTTATCCTTGCGAGGTATTCAAGGTCTGATGACCACTGCATCGGTACGTAATCGGATTCAGTCAGGTATCTTGAAGAGTTTCTCGGGTCGGGAACATCTCCTCTTGTGCATGCCTCATATCTTATCTCGTTTATCCTGTTAATCACAGCTGCTGCCTCTGTGACAAATGAGCACTCAAGTCCGAATACCGTGCAGGTATCGGATGAAGCGTCAGCATAGGCGTCGAGTATGACTCCCGAATAGCCTGAGCCTTCATCGCCGCAGAGAGCTGTTTCTGTAAAGCTCTCTTCTTCTGTCTCCTCTTCTGCTGTGACATCAACAGGCTGAGACTCTTCTTCCTCTATTTCTATATCATCTGTCTGAGCGCTTTCTTCCTCTGACACTTCTATTGGTTCGGGTTTATTATCTCCTGACGGTTCAATATCTGTTTCAGATTCAGGCTGAGCTTCAATCCCGGCAGTATCAGCTTCGGCATCTTCTTCGCAGCCATCAATATCTGCTTCAGACTCTTCCTGCTGAGTGACTTGAGTCACTTCAATCTCCTCAGCAAATGAGGTAACAGGCAGAGATATGATATTTCCTGCCGCAAGCGCTGCGCTCAGCATTACTGCAATTATCCTTCTTCTTATCTTCATTGACAGACCTCTTTTCTAAGCTTTACACCCATTTGTTTTCCTTCCTTTTTGTATTTTATAACCGGTTTAAATATACTTCTATTACATAGACGCTTGAAAATCGGATTTGGTTTTAGGTTTTTGAAAAAATTTTTCCCGGTCATCCGGTATCATCTAAGATTCTGTGGTACTGAACGGTTACATTTCTCATTCTTTACTGCAGTATATTGAAAATGTCAAAAGCTCTGCGATTTAAAGCCGCAGTATAAATTGCGTTTTAAAGCAGCTCTCACCTCAAAAAATTCTCAATGCCGGGACCTGTGGGCATTCAAAATGAAGCCTCGGTTTAGACATCAAAAAAAAAAAAAAACCAGCGACCGCTATTTTAGCCGCTGCTCGTTTTTTATCAGAATTCATCCTATTCTGTCACGCTGTCTGAAAGGCTCAAGTCTGCCCTCACCTCTGCCGTCAATAAAGGCAATGAGAGCTGAGAGTGACTTTTCAGGAAGCTCGATCCAGTTCATGTCATCTGTCATAAGATGGAGGTAGTGGGCATCACTGTCGGTGAATATTTTCTTTTCAGCAACTTCGGGATTCAGCATTTTTAGCTGCTCAATGTCGCACTCACGGGTAACTTCACAACAGGAGAAGCCTGCTTCATCGGGAATTGCTCCGAGGGAGGCAATTACACTGTAAGAATCAGCGTTGACATGCGCCGGGAAAGCGGTGCCGCCGTAGCTTCTTGCGAGCTCAAGAACATCGTTAACACTGATGAACGAGGAGGAAAGAAGGAGCCTCTCCTCGTGACCTATACATTCATCGTTCTCGTCGAGTATCAGCTGTTCGCCGAAAATGTCGGGCCTGTTCTTTATGTCCGGAGTCTGAGAGTAAACATATTTCTGAAACTCAAGACAGCCTTCCACTGAATCGAAAAGGCACACCACATGAGCTTCTTCAGAGGTGCACAGCTCCATGCCCGGAACAACAAGCACTCCCACCTCTTCACCAACTTTAACCGCTGCCGGAACATTCCTTGAATCATTGTGATCTGTGACCGCCATTATGTCACAGCCGAGAATAGCCGCCATATTAACCATGTTGTTGGGAGTCATATCATTATCTCCGCACGGAGAGAGACATGAGTGTATGTGAAGATCGTACTTATACCTCTCCAATGTTCCGCCTCCTTTCGACACAGCCCTTTATTTTTTCAGCAGATCATATACCTTTGTGCTTGCAGTATAGGTGTTATCTTCTGTCCAGTATACCGCAATCCCCTGCATATCGGCACGGTTTCTCGCTTCCTCATCAAGCGCAGCGGATTCGGTAAGAACTATTCCTGCAGCATCGGTAAGGGCAGCTACTGCTATGGCATTGATATTGCCCATGACTGTAAACCAGAGGTTATCCTCCTGAGCCCTGCCCATAACCCAGCTGAGGAGATCTCCGACATAACAGCCGTTAATTTCTCTGTCTTTGCCATCTTCTCCGGCAAGGAGCTTCCATCCAAAATGTTCAGCTACTTCAGAAATTTTCATTTGCTTTATTCCTCTTTTTTCCTCTTAGCTTCTTCGGGTATCTCACAGGTGTGGTCAGCCATTGCCTCAAACGGGCAGTCACTGTAAAGCGAGAATCCCTGCACAAGATCCTCTGCGAAAGCCTTGCATGTAGGTGAACCGCAGGCTCCGCAGTCGAGTCCCGGAAGTTTTGGAATGATAGAATTTATCTGTACCATCATTCTCATGGACTCTGCTATGTCTTCAGAAAGTGTAAGAACATTTGAGAACTCCAGCTCCTTCTGCCAGGACATGCCTTCCGGAACACCGCTTGACTGTCTCAGATGGTTCTGTGATACAGGCATATATTTTCTGAGGCTCTGTATCCTTGCCTTGGCAACATAAGGATTTTCAACACATAATGCGCCGCCGACACATCCGCCCGGGCATGCATTCAGCTCGATAAAATCAAGCTTTCCTATTCTCTCATCCTCAGTTTCTTCAAGCACCCTTATGCAGTTTTCGATTCCGTCGGCCGCAAGGTATTTTTCTTTGAGAAGAGCTGTAGATTCACCACCGCTGGTTGCCCAGCTGACGCCGATAATTCCTGACTGAGCAAGCGGCTCAACGCTCTGCAGCTTGTCCATCTTGCTCGAAAGCAGAGGGAAAACTTCGCTGATAGCTATAGCACCGTCAACAGCTGACTTTTCACAGCTGATTGGCGCTGATACCGCAGTAACCTTTGCGGGACATGGAGTAATGAAAAATACTCCGATATCCTCCTGAGGAATATTTTCACGCTCAGAGACTTTCTTTTTGGCGATGCGTGCCGCAAACTCCATTGGAGAGAAAAGCGGAAGGACATGATCCACAAGATCAGGGAACCTTACCCTGATAAGCCTTACTATGGCAGGGCAGGCAGAGCTTATGACAGGTCTCTGCAGCTTTCCGGAATCCATCAGTCTTCTTGTAGCTTCACTCACGAGCTCAGCTGCACTTGATACCTCGTAGACATCATCGAAGCCCATAGCCTTCAGACCCGTCAGAACATAATCTATATCGTCAAGATTATTAAACTGCCCATAAAGCGACGGAGCAGGAAGCGCGACAGTATATTTATATGAGTTCAGCTCAATGAGATGAGTAAATTTTGCTCTCTTTGCATGGTGCGGACAAATCCTGATGCATTCACCGCAGTCAATGCATCTTTCCGATGTTATAACGGCCTTGCCGTTTTTAACCCTGATAGCCTCAGTAGGGCAGCGCTTTATACAGTTCGAACATACCACACACTTGGACTCATCAAGAGTAACGGAATGATAAAACATTTAATCAACTACCTTTCGTTCTTATTTATCAGACCTTTTTACCGCCCGGGTAAACAACCATGGTCACTGTAGTTCCCACGCCTACTTCGGTATCTATCTCTATAGAGTCAGTATATTTTTTCATGTTTGGAAGTCCCATACCGGCACCAAAGCCAAGGCTTCTGACATTATCAGGAGCTGTTGACCAGCCCTCCTGCATAGCCTTTTCCTTGTCCGGAATTCCGGGGCCGTGATCCTCAAGAATTATCTCCACCTTATCAGGATCAATATTAACGAAAGCCTCACCGCCGCCTGCATGTATGACCATATTGATCTCACCCTCATACATTGCAATCGCTACCTTTCTTGTAGCATCGGGGTTGTAGCCAATCTTTTTCAACTGACGCTTAACATCGCTGGATGCTTCTCCGGCTCTTGTGAAATCATCACCGGGAACTTCATATTTTAATTCAATCATGCTCATATGTCAGTTTCTCCTCTCAGGCCGCCTTCATAGAGTTTTCCGCAGGCAGAAAACATTCTGTAGGGTGTTTTAAGTACGGTCATGTCCTTCATCTCAGCAAGATTAAGAACTGTCTGATCAGGTGTTTTTCCTCTTACAAAAATGATGCAGTGCATATCCATCATCTCAGCGGTACGCACAACCTGAGGATTCATAAGTCCTGTCAAAAGCACCGACTGATTCTTGACGAAAGCAAGAACATCACTCATCATATCGCTTCCGCATGCAGTGAGAACCTCTTCATCCATGTTTCCTTCAACGAGAACTTCACATTTAAGGATATCTACAACTTCAGATACTTTCATCTGTCTTTCCTCCGACTTGTTCAAACTGAATTAATTGATTTTAACAAATATAATACATTTTTACAATAGATTTTAGTAAAAATTTATCTTTTATGTCCTGAGCCTTGCCTTCAATGCTTTTGTCTTAATACCTTGTGACTCAAACATAACTTCGTGCTCCGAAAGAATGTTTCCTGTATCCGGAAGAGAATTTAAATCCTTAGTCACACCATATACCTCAAAGCCTGCCTCATCAAAGTACCTGAGCGAGGACAGGAACAGGTTATCATCATCGGTCTTAAACCATATCTCACCGCCTTCGGCAAGTATTTTTTTATAGTTTTCGAGCTGCTTTGTATAGGTAAGCCTGCGCTTATGGCATCTTGCCTTACTCCAGGGATTACAGAAATTTATATATATTCTCTCTACTTTTTCTTCAGGCGCTATAACTTCATCGAGCTTTTCAATGTTATAGGAAAGGAGTGCAACATTCTTAACCTCTTCTTCCCCATAGCGTTCTGAG
>R21__coassemble_2258_pt1 | contig 11329 bp, 15 predicted proteins | sample R21__metabat2_high_PE_066 | metagenome-assembled genome bin R21
TATAAAGATAATTCCAAATAAAAGATAATTTTTGCTTTTATTTGGAATTTTATTATTTATATCTCACTACCGGCAGTTTTGCAGGCAGCAAAAAAGCGGGACCAAGCCCCGCCGATTGAAGAGATATTACTCAATTCCTTCTGTACATACCCATTCAGGTATGAGAAATGCGAAAAAGGAATCCGTATCAATAATCTCAAGCTTGTAACTTCCGCTGCCATAAGACCATTTTCTGTCAACGATCCTGCAGCGGACTGTATGGCAGTGGAAACCTGTGATATATACCTCGACAATGTCTCCCACATTATAGTAGAGTTTGTGAGTCTCTTTCTCCTGCTCACAAGCGTATATGCTTCCTCCGCAGATAGTCATTAACTCGTTGTCGGCTAAAGTTCTTCCTGTGTTGATTGTGTTTGTCATTCTGTTTTCCTCCGTCTGTTAATCTTTTAACTTTTTTGTTCCTGAATTTGTTTTCCTTTGATGACACCATATTACAGCATGGAGCGTTGCAGAAGTGTCGCAGAAAAGTCAATCTGAAATTGTTCTGACCTTGGTACAGTTTGTTGACGTTAGAAATATATAAATTTTGAAGCAAAGCACATTTCAGGGGAGATGAACAAATCTTGTTGATATCTAAAGTTCTTAAACGCAAACACTACTGACAGTTTCCCGTACAGCCCATGAATTTTTCGGGGGAGTGATACAATTAAAGAGGTTGTAAAATGGATAGATTGGGTAGACTTATGCCGTTTCACAGATGCAGCGAATTTTTATTTCTCACTAAAAATCTTTATTTTTTCATTTGACTTGATATAATAAAAGTAAAGATTTTTGCTGTTACAGGAGAATTAAGTAAAGAAATGATAAGATATGACAAAATGCTTGTCAGACTCAGAACAAAAAATATTACAAAATCTGAGATGGGAAAAAGGCTCGGAATTTCATCCCGGACGATCAGTAAAATTTCAAAGGGAGAAAAACTCTCACCAATGGTGTTAAGGAAAATTTCAGATTTTCTTGCCTGTCAGCCTGAAGAGCTGTATGAAACCGTCTCTGACAATCCTGTCCTGCAGAGATTGCGGGAGGAGAAAGAAGGCAGAATTTCCGGCGGACTCTACCATGAACTCCAGATTCGAATGACCTACAATTCAAATCACATGGAGGGCAGCGGACTGACTGAGGCACAGACAAGGATGATTTTTGAAACACAAACCATTGATGGTGGTGACGGGTTATCCGTGGACGATATTCTGGAGACGGTGCATCATTTCAGAGCCATTGACTATTGCATTGATATGGCAGAGAAAACACTCTCCGAAGAAATGATCAAGCATCTGCATTATATTCTGAAGCATGATACGAAAGATTCCGGACTTTCATGGTTTGCAGTCGGTGATTACAAAAAAAGGGCAAACATGGTAGGAGGAATTGAAACTTCAGCTCCTGAGGATGTATCACGTGACATAAAGGAACTTCTGAAAGAATATCATGCCAAAAAGGAGATAGCCTTCGATGATATCATTGAGTTCCATGCCCATTTTGAAAAAATCCATCCTTTTCAGGATGGAAATGGCAGGGTGGGACGGCTGATCGCTTTTAAGGAATGTCTGAAATACAATATTGTTCCCTTCATTATTGAAGATGAAAAGAAAATGTTTTATTACAGAGGGCTGGCAAACTGGAATGAGGAAAAAGGTTACCTTATTGACACCTGCCTTGATGGTCAGGATACCGTGTATGCCTTGCTTAAAATGCTGCGTATTGAATCTAACGAACAAGATAAATAAACAAGCTGAATGTGAATTTTGTTATCTGAAGGAAGAGATTCTACCCCACAGCAGAAACAAAGGCTTCTGATTACAAATCTTTAATGGATTTGGGAAACTCATCCTTCCTGAAATAATCTGTTGAAATAGTGCAAATATCTGCTGTGTGTGCTATAATAGACACATTAAGAGTTAGCCGCTTTTATTTACAGGGGAGATGATAAATTGAAATGGAAAATTTGCATAGATGAACCCTTCGAAAATTGCAGCAGAATATTCCCCACCCAGCAGAAATCGGTAAATAAACTCATTACAACATTTTCACGCGACAGTAATGTCAGACGAATAATAATTTTCGGAAGTTCCGTTACTTCCGCCTGTAATCCATGGAGTGACATAGATATATATGTTGAGCTGGATGAGGACAGGAAACTTCCTAAATATGATGTTGAAGAAAGTGTTGATCTGTGGACAAACTTTCTTGTGGATGAGAGGCTCTTCCGTGAAATAAAAGAACATGGAGTAGAAGTTTATGAAAGAACAGACGCTGCTTGACAAAGCAATTGACAACTATGAGATAGCGTGCGCCCTTTTTGAGCTTTATGCTGATGATGAGGCAAAGCTTAATTTTGTCGGCTGCCATCTCGAGCAGGCTGTTGAATTGTTTATAAAACATACTCTCGAGATCAACGGCGTAAAATATAAGCAGACTCACGATATTACAGTTCTGATGGAACAGTGCCAGTCAGCAGGACTTCAGATTCCGGGAGAAGAATATATTGATGACAACTCAGAGATGTTTACTTCATGGGAGTCAAAAACAAGATACATCAAGGACTATTATATTCAGAAAAGAAAAGTCGCAAAAGCAATCCAAAATCTGCGGGAAATAATTAAAAAAGAGACTTGAAAAGACGAGCACACCGTTTCTGATGGTGTGCTCGTCTTTTCAGAATGATTTTCAGCTTATTTTATATCTCACTGCCGGCTGTTTTTCCGGAAAACAAAAAAGCGGGATAAACCCCCGCAGCTGAACTGATTATTATTCAAAGTCCAATGAAGTTGCCCATGTTGGTACCATGAATGAGTACCAGACATCCTCAAGGCACTTCATTTTATATACTGCTTTTCCTTCGAACCACTTTCTCTCAACAATCCTTGCACGAACTTTGTTTACATGCATATTCGAGATATAGAGGTTTACTGTATCGCCTATATCGAAGCAGAAGCACTTGTCATCACACTCTGTGTGGTAAGTGTCTTTGTTTCCTCCGCAGATGTTCATTAACTCGTTGTCGGCTAAAGTTCTTCCTGTGTTGATCGTGTTTGTCATTCTGTTTTCCTCCGATTTTGTTTTTAATTTCTTTTATTTCTTCAAAACAGCGCAATAATATAACACATGATGTTGCAGAGGTGTTGCAGAAAACAGAAAGCTGTGCAAACCCGATTTAATCACAATGATGATTTCCGGCGCAGCAAATACCTCAAGGACATTCTCTCTTCAAAGTGAATCCGATTGTTGTAATTATCACCGTTTTGGTGTACAATACCCGGTGTAAAAATTTTGCATTTCGGAGAATGTGTATGTTAGAACTCAAAAATGTAGGTTATATAACCGAAGATAATAAAGAGATACTGAAAAACATAAATCTTACAGTATCTGACAGATTTATCGCAATAACAGGACCTAACGGCAGCGGAAAATCAACTCTGGCCAAGGTCATAGCCGGCATCTACCAGCCGACAAGCGGACAGATACTCCTCGATGGAGAGGATATCACCCATGCAAGCATAACAGAAAGAGCTAATCTCGGCATAAGCTATGCTTTTCAGCAGCCGGTCAGATTCAAGGGCCTCAGAGTCAAGGATCTCATGAAGCTTGCGGCAGGAAAGGATGTCAGTGTTGCAGCTGCCTGTGAATACCTGAGTGAGGTCGGACTGTGTGCCAGAGATTACATCGATAGAGAGCTGAATGACAGTCTCTCGGGCGGTGAGCTCAAGAGAATAGAGATAGCCATGACCCTTGCCAGAGGAACAAAGCTCTCCGTATTTGATGAGCCGGAGGCCGGAATTGACCTGTGGTCATTCCAGAATCTTATCCGTGTGTTTGAAAAAATGTATGAGCAGACAAAGGGAAGCATCCTCATAATCAGCCACCAGGAGAGAATTCTTAATATTGCCGACAAGATAATATATATCCGTGACGGTCTTGTGGACAGAGTAGGAACAAAGGCTGAGATACTGCCGGATCTTCTGAAGAGTGCAGACGCAAGGGTAACATGCAATACGATAGCAAGCAAGGCAGGTAACTGATATGAGAGAATTGACAGCAATAGAAAAGGGACTGCTCCATGAGGTTGCCGAGCTCGACAGCCTTCCGTTCGGAGCGTATAACATAAGGGCTGACGGCAAGGCCGCAGGAAGAAACACAACCGCAAATATCGACATTGTTTCAAAGACAGACAAACCCGGAATCGATATAATCATCAAGCCGGGCACCAAAAATGAGAGTGTTCACATCCCGGTAATCATCAGCCAGACAGGCCTGAAAGATCTCGTGTATAATGATTTCTACATCGGTGAAAATGCTGATGTTACCATAGTTGCAGGCTGCGGTATTCACTGCGGAGGCGCTGAGGAAACTGCTCATGACGGTATTCACACCTTCTATCTCGGCAAAAATGCGAAGCTCAAGTATGTTGAGAAGCATTATGGAGAGGGAGAGGGCAGAGGCAAGCGTCTGATGAACCCGACCACTATAGTCCATCTCGATGAAGGCTCCTATATGGAAATGGAAACAACCCAGATAGCCGGAATAGATGACACAGACCGCCAGACAAGCGGTGATCTTGCAGCAGGCGCCAAGCTTGTGGTCAGGGAAAAGATAATGACAACAGGCGTTCAGCATGCAGCAACCAACTTTGAGGTTGACCTCAACGGCGAGGGCTCATCGGCCGATGTTGTATCCAGAAGTGTCGCAAAGGACTCAAGCCGTCAGGAATTCAACTCAAGGATAAACGGAAACACAGACTGCGCAGGTCACAGCGAATGTGATGCCATAATCATGGACAACGCATGCGTTCTCGCAAGTCCGCAGCTTACTGCGAACAGCGTGGATGCAAGTCTCATCCATGAGGCTGCCATAGGCAAGATTGCCGGCGAGCAGCTCATCAAGCTCATGACTCTCGGACTCACTGAAGAGCAGGCTGAGGAGCAGATAGTCAACGGTTTCTTGAATTAACCGATCAAAAGCGCAGAGTTGTCGCTCTGCGCTTTTTAAATAATCCCGAAAAGAGGAAAATAGAATGACAAACTGGTTTAAAGAGGCCCGCTACGGACTTTTTATCCACTTCGGACTGTATTCAATGCTTGCAGGAGAATACAAGGGTATAAAGACCGACCGAATAGCGGAATGGATCATGAATAATCTGAATATTCCTGCCGATGAATATTAAAAGCTCATGGCAGATTTCAATCCGGAAAAATTTGATGCGGACATGATAGCTGAAAAATGCCTTCAGTGGGGCATGAAATATATAGTGCTCACATCAAAGCATCATGAAGGCTTTGCAAATTTTAATTCGGCATGCTCTCCTTACAACAGCGTGAATGCCTGCGGCAGAGACCTTGTCATGGAGCTCAAGCAGGCATGTGAAAAGCACGGCCTTCGTTTTGGCCTCTATTACTCTCAGGCACAGGACTGGCATGATCCTGACGGCTTCATGAAGCGCAGAGAGAGAAATATAGACTATCAGGCATATCTTGACCGCAAATGCATGCCTCAGCTTGCCGAGATAATGGAGCAGTACAACCCTGACCTCATCTGGTTTGATACACCGATGGATACAACCCCCGAGCAGTCGGAAAAGATGGTTGAGCTTGTAAGGAAGTATAATCCCGATGTCGTCATAAGCGGAAGAATAGGAAACGGTCTCGGTGACTACATGACCACAGGCGACAATTTTATCCCAAGACTGCCGTATCCGGGTCTCTGGGAGGTCCCTGCCACCATCAACGATACATGGGGCTACAACAAATATGACACCAACTGGAAGGATCCGTACGATATAATCAGACTTCTTGTAAAGATAAACTCAAGAGGCGGAAATTATCTTCTTAATATAGGTCCCAAGGGAGATGGCTCCATACCGGATGAGAGCATAAAAATCCTTGACACAGTGGGCGCATATGTGACAAAGAATGCCGAAAGCATATACGGAACCGACAGCTGCGGAATATATCCGTATGAGCTTGACTATGCCGAATTCACTGCAAAGCCAAACAGACTCTATGTCCATGTGTTCAAACCGAAAATCAGGATAGAGCTTCTGAATATAGCCAACCGATTTACAGGTGCTTACCTTGTCGAAACCGGTGAAAGCCTTGATTACCGCACAGGCTACACCTGTGAAGGCCACGATTTCATAGAGATAGAGATTCCAGAGAATTACAAGGACAGAGCCTATTACGTTATCCGTCTTGAATATCCCGAGGAAAAACCGATATACAACGAGCTTATGCTCTGACAGAAAGAAGAGGATTTGTTAATGATAATTGCAGCAACATACGACAACGGAGAAATCTTTCAGCATTTCGGAAAATCTCCGTCATTCAAAGTATATGAAACAGATGAGTCGCAGAAAATAGTATCTGCTGAAGTACTCCCGACCGGAGGAAGCGGACACGGCTTTATAGCCTCCATGCTGAGCGGAAAAGGAGTAAATGTCCTGATATGCGGTGGCATAGGAAGCGGTGCCGTAACAGCGCTTGAGGATGCAGGCATAGAGATATATGCCGGTCAGTCAGGCTCTGCCGATGAAGCGGTAAACGCTTACCTGAACGGAACTCTTGAGAAGGCAGACCCATCCTGCAGCCATCACGGAGAAGGTCACTGCTGCCATGATGAGGGCGGCAACAACGGAAAGACCGTGCGTGTCCACTACAGAGGTACTTTTGATGATGGATCCGTGTTTGATTCATCATATGACAGAAATGAGCCGCTGGAATTTGTCTGCGGTGCCGGAATGATGATAAAGGGCTTCGATGCTGCGGTTGCAGAGATGAAGCTCGGAGAGATTCGTGACATACACCTCATGCCTGAGGATGCATACGGACCGTCAGACCCTAATGCAATATTTACGGTTGAGATCAGCCGTCTTCCCGGAGCTGAAAATCTGACAGCCGGCCAGCAGGTATATCTTCAGGATCAGATGGGCAGACCTTTCCCGGTAAAGGTTGCTGCCAAGGATGACAAAATGATAACCTTTGATGCCAACCATGAAATGGCAGGCAAAGAGCTGAATTTCAGAATTGAACTCGTTGAAATCCTTTAAAATCAAAAGCAGGCCTTTCTGATTTTGCTAACGGACAGGCCTGCTTTTTGCTGCCTTTAGGCTTAATAAAGAAGCTGCCTCGCTGAGATTTTTCAGTATTACGGCAGCTTTTACTTGAAATGATCATGGTGTTAGCACAACCAATTTATATTTTTGTACTTTTGGACATGCTTGAGGTGCAATGATCTCTCAAATCAACAAGTATAATTTTCTGCCATTTCATTATCAATGTTTCTCATCGAAAAATATAAGCAGCTTTATAAAGCCCCAAAAATAAAGAGCCATCTGCTTTTAACCCGGCAGATGACTCTTCATCACGATTTATTCTTTTGGTATCAACGAAAACTGTATCAATCTGCAGAATCATTATTTTACGGCGACATTTGGTAAGGCGAGAAGGCTTTCTTAATTTCTCATCGCTTTTCTGATAAGCTCGATTCCTTCCGGCGACTTCAGAACCTCAAGTACTGCCTGACGGAAAAGCTCGCTTCCTGTGAATGCGTCCATCATGGAATTTGTGCTGCCCTGAGTCTCAGAGCTCTGCTTGACCGTCTTTTTCGGCGCAGGAGGAACGGCTTTCCTTGCTTCCTCGCGCTCAGACTGAATTATCCACTGCGTTATTGTGTCATCATTTTCGCCGCTGATATAATCCGCCGTAACTCCGAAATATGCCGCGAGCTTTTCAAGCTGCTGCTTTGTGGGAGTAAGTCTTCCGGTCTCGAATTTATCTATCGTCATTTTCGGAAAACCCATGGCCTGGCACAGCTGATATCGGCTCATGCCCTTTTCAGTCCTGAGTTCCTCTATTCTCTTTGATAGTTTTACCATAAAAATCATCCCTTTCTCATTAATCCAGGAACGGAGTTATCGGTGGGGCTCCGTTTATAAGACTGTTTTCATAGCTTGCATAAATCCTTATGAAAACAGGAAAAGTAGCCAGCAGCAGAACCAGTTCTGAGAGAAGTATGATTATAGTGCTGCCCTTATACATATTTCCCCGTTTGTATTCCATGAAGGCATACACCCAGTTTATCACATTCATCACAACATAAAATTCCCACTGCTTATAGCTTGAGCTGTCGGCAAAGAAATATATGACAAGAGCAATATTCGCAGCGAATATCAGCAGGAATACAAGTTCAGCGAATACCTTTTTTATACTCATTCCGTGATCACCTCTTGAGAGCATTATATATTTGCCGCTTGAAAAGGTCAACGAAAACATATTTTGCATGTAAGCTTCCGGGGAAGTGTTATACATCCGCCAAAGTCCACAGCTTGCCGCAGCGGAAAAGCTTTTGCTGCCATACTCGAAAATTTTTCCAAACAGCTTTCTCCGACACAATTCAGACACAATATCATACTATAATGCAGGGTGTGAGAGACAGGTCCCGAAAAAATCTGCATACAGGAAGCAGAAGAAAGGTAAATTATGAATATTAAATCAGCAAATGACAAGGATCTTGAGAACGCGGCAGGCGGCATCAATCTGGTAGAAGGCAACGACAAAACTATATACAAAGAGCGATTTGCCGGTGAGCATGTGGAAGTCTCGACATTTATGTGGTTTACCAAAGGAGCAACAGTCATCGACAAGAAATCAGATTCCAGCGGCATCTCCTACTATGTCGAATATGAAGACGGTTCAAAGGAATGGGTTAACGAATCCAAGCTGGAAAACTAATACAGGTGGCGGACGAGTTCCGCCACCTTTTTTGTCAAGCCTATCATTTGTTCGTCTAACATTACTGATTTTCGGACAAATCATTACAAATTTTTTCAGCTGCAGACTCTTTCCGTAGATAAAAAGTTCCTTTACCCTTGCCCTGTTTTTCTATGAGTCCTTCCTCGGCCAATCGTTTCAATGCATTGAGCACAGAAGATCGTCCTGCTGATGGGCAGGCTGCTACCGCATCTGCTCCGGTAAATTTCCCTATTTTACTGTTTACATACACCCTTACAACATCGTATGCGGTGCTTTTTGTCCCCATATCATTCATTATCCCAACCCGCTCCTCAAATTCCAGATAACAGGCTAAGATGATACGCAGCATGTAACGGATAAAGGGAGTCGGATCGTTCGTTTCTTCGTGCCAGCCCAGGTCCGAGTCCTCGAGAGCATCATAATAGACATCTTTCGTTGTCTCGATCTGCTTTTCAATACTGATATATTTACCAACCTGATAGCCATTCTGATACAGCAGAAGCAATGTCAGCAATCTGCTCATGCGTCCATTTCCATCATTAAACGGATGGATGCAAAGAAAATCAATAATAAAGGCTGGAATAAGCAGCAAAGAATCTATTTTTTCGATTGCTATTACTCTTCTATAACTTTTACAGATTGCTTCAACAGCTGCTTCAGTTTCATAAGGAGCAATCGGGGTAAATCTGGTAATTATAGTTCCATCTGTTTTTGTTTCATTAATGTAATTCTGAACATTTTTAAAACTTCCTCCAAAGCTCAGGCCTGCTTCTTTCAGCAGATCTCTATGCAGTTGAAGAATATAGGAAGGACTAATCGGTATATAATCATAGCTTTCGTGAATTGTATTCAGCACGTTACGATAACCAAGGATCTCTCCCTCATCTCTGTTTCGCGGCGTTGTTTTTGAATCTACAAGCTGCTTGATTCTGCTGCTTGTAGTAACGATACCTTCTATTTTATTGGAGGCTTCTGTACTTTGAATACGCGCTATTTCCACAAGTCGTTCCAGTTCACGCGGTTTCTGCCTGATAAACAGATCCTGTCTGCCTTTGCATTCATGTATCTTGGCGATTAACTGAACGATTTCAGAATCCCATTTCATATCTTCCAATTTAGAATAATCAAAGCTCCGCATCATAAATTTCCTTTCATCCAACGAAAAGCTGCTTTCATCCAATTATAGCCTGTTCTGGACGAATATTCAAGGATTAGACGAAAAATAGCGACAGCATTGTTCGGGTGCATCTTTTAACATTTTATCGTTATAAAGTTCACCCAGGCAAAAAGGAAAAAGCCCCAGTTTGCGCAGTATTTCCGCAGTGTGCAAAGGGTCCAGTCGGCCTGCCGTGGCAGATGAAAAATTCCCTTATTCCTGAAAGTATATGATGCTCAGCTTTTCTTTACCCACACTATCTCATACCCGAGCACAGCTGCGATATCCTTCGCCTCGGAATATCTGAGGGTTCCTCTTGAAAGCTTGTTTGAGAAATTAGATGCGCTCTCGCTCCAGTCCTTCTCTCTTGCAAGCATTCCCACTGTGTCGCCCATAGTGAATCCGCTCCTGACAATATAGCTCCTTATCTCGTTTCTGATGTCATTTTTCATTCAATTTCCTCCTCTGTGAACTCCCGGTCATTATGTGGGTATCTGTTTTTGATATTCTTTAATTTTTACACTTATCAGTGATATAAATTCATTTTACAGTGATAATTTTACACTCTGCAGTGATTCACTGTCAAGTGTAATTCTTTCGTTATACGGTGAAATATTTCACTAATCGGTAACTGCTTTTGATTTTGCTGGGATTTTTAAGCCTCTTTTCGGGCGGCTTTTATTTTTTATCCTCTTTTAGACACTCAACATTTGTGATAAAGTCTGTATTTCTGCGGTCATTAAAAAATCGCCCCGATTCTGTAAACCGGGGCGAGAATTATTTTATGTGGAAAAATCTCAGGAAGTTAACATAAGGAATTTCTTGCGGAATGCCAATTAAGCAAGAGAAAAAACGGCTTGCCAAAATCATCAAACCCAGCCGTATCGGAAAAATCTATCTCCTGCCGCGATAACAGCCGCAGCTTCCGGATACAGTCTGTTTTTTAATCAACCGATACCGTAAATGTCAGTGTATCTTTGTGCTCCCCGGCAAGCGTTGCTTCACATACCTCTTCGGCTGTGGTCAGAAAGGTAAGCGCCGCACAGGCGGCATGCGTTTCCGGAGAATCGATCACCAGAACCGTATTCTCACCGGTTCCGCTGAAGGCCGTTCCGCTCTCCGATGTGACAGTGTAAGGAATAAAACTGTTTCCTGTGGCGTCCGTAAGCTGATAGCTGTTGGTGCTCCGGACAGTCACCGTCAGTGTATGACCGGAGGCAATGCTGCATTCAGATACGGTCACATTGCCGGTCGAGGCTGCGTCCATCGTCAGCGACTGGTCTGCGGGAATCGTGACAATATAGGAATCCGTGCTTTCAGCTGCATTATTGTCGACTCCGGTCTGCTCTGTCGTTCCGCTTGCTTTTGC